>Ga0209279_10000986_pt1 | contig 16206 bp, 11 predicted proteins | sample CoawatmetaG00DNA_3_FD_187508 | JGI IMG/M metagenome (GOLD analysis project Ga0209279, IMG submission 187508) | Marine microbial communities from the West Antarctic Peninsula - Coastal water metaG006-DNA (SPAdes) (version 2) | ecosystem: Environmental > Aquatic > Marine > Coastal ... | reverse complement strand
TGGCGGGAAGACGAAATGGCGTTTGCCGGCGTTGGCACTAAGCTCGCCGCAGAAATGGGGCATCTGCCACAGAGCGGCGAGAATGGCATGATTGAACTACTTCGCCCAATGAACAAACCCCGCAAGATGCTTATTCATATCAATAACACCAACCCCATTTTGATAGAAGACTCTGAGCAGCGAGCCATTCTTGATAGTGAGGGCATTGAAGTGGCCTACGACGGTATGGACATAGAATTATAATGACCAATATCTCCGGCAATACCTCGGTTAAAATATCCCGCCAATTTCGCTTTCAATGGGAAGAGGCCCAGCAGGGCTTCGTGCTGCTTTACCCTGAAGGAATGATCCAACTCAGCCCCAGTGCCGGAGAGATTTTAAGTCGCTGCCAACAGCAAACCACCGTTGCTGACATTATCAGGGACTTACAAACCACCTTTGCCGAAGCCGACCCCGACGAGCTTGCGAATGATGTCATGGAGTTTATTCACGAGGCCAATGATCAGGGCTGGCTGGATATTAACTTCTAGAGTGCGTAACAAATACGCTGCCACCAAAGAGATAAACCAACATGACCGATAGCATCACCATAGCCAGCGACCAGCAAAACTCTATTCCTCTTTGGTTATTGGCTGAGCTTAGTTATTCATGCCCCCTGCAATGTGCCTACTGCTCTAACCCGGTCAATTACCCTGAAGCTAGAAGCTCGGAGTTGTCCACCGCAGAATGGAAAACCGTTTTTAAAGACGCGCGTAAAATGGGCGCTGTGCAACTGGGACTATCCGGTGGCGAGCCATTGGTACGGTCAGACCTAGAAGAGCTTATTGCAGAAGCGCGGGCCCTTGGGTTTTACACCAACCTGATTACTTCAGCCGTGGGCGCCGATGCTGCTAGATTGGCCGCCATTCATGAAGCCGGGTTAGATCATATTCAAATTAGCTTTCAAGGCAGCAATGAAGCCGTAAATGATCACTTTGCCGGGACTAAAAGTTTTCACCACAAAGTAATGATGGCAAAAGAGGCGAAAAAACTTGGCTTCCCGATGGTGCTTAATTTTGTTCTACACAGACAAAATATCCATCAGATAGCCGACATGCTCAGGTTGGCCGAAGACTTGAAAGCGGACTTTGTAGAATTAGCCAATTCACAATATTACGGCTGGGCACTTAAAAACATTGACGCCCTACTCCCCAGCCGACACCAACTAATCAATGCTGAAGCCATCACCAACGACTTTCGCAAAAATCATAAGGGCAACATGGAAGTGATTTTTGTCGTGCCTGATTATTATGAAAATCGGCCAAAGGCCTGCTGCAATGGCTGGGCAACAACCTTTGTTACAGTCACTCCCGACGGCAACATTCAGCCCTGCCAAAGTGCTCAGGTATTACCGGGCTTTGAACTCCCCAATGTGCGTCAACAGAGTTTGGAATGGGCCTGGCGTGAATCGCCTCTATTTAATGCCTTTAGAGGCACTGACTGGATGCAGGAACCCTGTCGCTCCTGCCCAGAGAAAGAGCAGGACTTGGGTGGCTGTCGCTGCCAGGCCTTCCTGCTGACCGGTGATGTCAACGCCACCGATCCTGTTTGTGACCTGTCACCGCGGCACTCAGATATCGAAAACGTTGTCGCCAGTGCGCAAAATATTTCGGACCTTAACGAGGATGGCTTTAGTTATGACATTAACAAGCCTAACGATGCCGTTCAGCCCTTAATATTCCGCAACCCGAAAAACGCTAAAATACTGACTGAAAAATAGGCCATCACAATGACTAAAGCCTGGACTAAAAAAGAGTTTGAACAGCAGCTACGAGACAAAGGCGCGCTCTACCATATTCATCACCCCTTCCATATTGCTATGAATACCGGCAACTGTACGCAAGAGCAAATACGAGGCTGGGTGGCCAATCGCTATTATTATCAGATCAATATACCGATCAAAGACGCCGCCATCATGGCCAACTGTGACGACGCCTCTGTGCGTCGCTTATGGGTGCAGCGTATTCTGGATCACGATGGCACCAGCGATGAGGATAGTGGCGGTATTGAAGCCTGGTTACGCTTAGGGGAAGCTGTGGGTTTAACCCGAGATGAGATAATAAGTCAGCAACATATATTACCCGGCGTACGCTTTGCCGTAGATGCCTACGTCAACTTTGCCCGCCGTGCTAATTGGCAGGAAGCTGCCTGCTCATCACTGACAGAACTCTTTGCCCCTAGCATTCATCAAAAACGCTTAGCGAGCTGGCCAGAACACTATCCCTGGATTGATCCTAATGGCTATCAATATTTCCGCACTCGGCTAAGCGAAGCCAGAAGAGATGTAGAGCACGGCCTGGCTATTACGTTAGATTACTTTAAAACCTACGAGCAACAGCAGCAGGCCATGGGCATACTACAATTAAAGCTCGATATTTTATGGAGTATGTTGGATGCGATGCAATTAGCTTATGTGTATAAAGAGCCGCCATTTCATAGCTGTAACCTATAAATCAGCCTGAGCCCAAAATCAGCCTGAGCCTAGAACCCTTTATTATTGTGTGCTCAGGCGCAATTACTTGCGCCGAACCACCTGATAATTACGCCCGATATATTTCATCGGCACACTTAGCATATGCACCAGCCGGGAAAAGGGGAACAAAACGAAAATAACCATACCCAGTAAAATATGCAGTTTGTAAATCCAATGTACAGAGGCAATGCTCGCGGCAGCTGTTGTAGGATCGAAGGTCACTATATTCTGCGCCCAACTCATTAGCTTGAGCATCTCTTGACCATCCAGATGGCCAACCGAAACAAAAATTGACCCAAGACCCAGAATCAACTGGGCAAATAACACCAGTAAAATCGTTAGATCCATTCTCGTGCCTGTGGCTCTAACTCGGGCGTTGGTCAGCCGTCGTATAATCAAGATAACCATGCCGTAAAAACAGATCAGGCCAAAGACTCCACCTGCACCCATGGCGATCAGCTGTTTGGTGGCTGCCGAAACACCCAGGGCATGCCAGACCACATTGGGGGTTAACAGCTCAATAAAATGGCCGGCAAAAATCGCCAATATCCCTATATGAAAAGGAATGCTGCCCCGGCGCAGTTGCTTGCTCTCAAGCATTTGGCTGGAGCCTGTTTTCCAGCTGTACTGTTCCCGGTCGTAGCGAATGATCGAGCCGACCAGCATAACGGTCATGGCGATGTAGGGCACTAGGCCAAACAAAAACTGATTTAAAACATTGATATCACTGCTCAGCATAGTGGCTGCTCCATTGACTATATGATTAGTGCTCTCGCTGATGGCTGTATTGTTTACTAAGGGTTCGTTCACGGCTGTGCCCTCTCTGATGTTTCAAAATCCACCCAGTGCAAGGGAACATCCAAATCCTTGCGCTGCCCTTCCGTGGGTTTGCGCTGGGCATCGCCACAGCTTTTATCCAGGGAGTCAGCGCCGAAGGTGACCTCTTCTTCCTCCCATTCCTTATCAATCGCCTGCTTGCTGTCATCGCGTTTTTCGTCGGCGATGCGCTCGCGGATTTCATCCAGATCCACTTTGCTGTTCGCAATACTCAGCAGCAGTTGAAATAACACGGCGTAATCACTGCCACGCTTTTCCAGGCGACATTGCAGCAGCGCCAAAATATGTTCCATATCCAACAGCCAGCTGACCGCATTGTCGCGGCCCTGAGTGGAGAGAAACTCTAAAAACAGCGGCAGATAATCCGGCAATTCATGCTGGCTGATTTCCAGACCCGCCTGACGATACTGGTCCACTAGGTCGACCATCGCCTGACCGCGATCACGCGATTCCCCATGAACATGTTCAAACAGCCATAGGGCCAGAGAGCGACCGCGCTCGAAAAGTCCGTCATATTCACTCTGCCACTGCATCAAATCTTGGCTGGCACGTTGGTCAATAAAGCGCAGAAGGTCGTCCCGCAGTTTCGGATCAATATCAGCAGCCCTAACCAGCGCGTCTATATCTGCTCGGTGCTCGACAACCGTCTGATCCGGATAATCCAGAAGACAGCCAATCAGTTTAAGTATCTGCATGCTTATTCCTCACCGCCGGAGACGGCAATAATGTCGCGGTTGCTGGTCTTCTTGCCGCCAAACATATTCACTCCGCTGTTACCCTCACTACAGCCATTGCCAAAGCTAAAGCCACAGCTGCTTTTGTCACTGTAGGCATCTTCCGCATAGGCTTTGTGGCTGCTGGGAATGACAAAACGATCTTCATAGTCGGCGATGGCCATATAGCGATACATCTCTTCAACCTGTTCTTCGGTGAGGCCGACGCGCTTGAGCACTTCCAGATCCACCACATCGTCTACCTGTTGCGAGCGCTTAAACGAGCGCATAGCTAACATCCGTTCAAGGGCTGTAATCACTGGGCCCGTATCACCGGCACTGAGCAGATTGGCGAGATATTGCATGGGAATACGCAGTGAGCGCAGATCCGGAATCACTCCATCGACGCCAATATGACCCTTTTGGGCAGCGCCCTGAATCGGTGACAATGGCGGCACATACCAGACCATGGGCATGGTGCGATACTCCGGGTGCAGCGGCAGCGCCACTTTCCAATCCACAGCCATTTTGTAAACTGGGGACTCTTGAGCGGCGGTGATCCAGCCCTCTGGAATACCTTCTTTACGCGCAGCAGCCTGGACCTCTGGATCATTGGGATCGAGGAAAATACCCAGCTGGGCTTCATACAGATCAGTGTCTTTTTCAACGCTGGCAGCCTCTTCAATGCGGTCAGCATCGTAGAGCAGAACACCCAGATAGCGGATGCGGCCAACACAGGTTTCTGAGCAGACAGTGGGCTGCCCCGCTTCGATGCGCGGGTAACAGAAGGTGCACTTCTCCGACTTGCCGGACTGATGGTTGTAGTAGATCTTTTTGTAGGGACAGCCAGAGACACACATGCGCCAACCGCGACATTTGTCCTGATCGATCAGCACAATGCCATCTTCTTCACGCTTGTATATCGCGCCCGACGGACAGCTGGCGACACAGCTTGGATTGACACAGTGTTCGCAGAGTCGTGGCAGATACATCATAAAGGTCTGCTCAAACTCGCCGTAAATTTCCTTCTGTGCCACCTCGTCAAAGTTGCTATCGGCGCTGCGCTTTTCAAATTCGCTGCCGAGAATTTCTTCCCAGTTGGGGCCGGATTCGATCTTCTCCATACGCTTGCCAGTGATCAGAGAGTGCGGCCGTGCCACCGGTTGGTGCTTGCTCTCCGGGGCGTTGTGCAGGTGTTCGTAATCGAAATCGAAAGGTTCGTAATAGTCATCAATTTGCGGCAGGTCGGGATTGGCAAATAGGTTGCTGAGAATTTTTAGTTTGCCACCCTGAGCCAGCTCCAGCTTGCCATTTTTGCGCACCCAACCGCCCTTCCACTTCTTCTGGTTTTCCCAGTCATTGGGAAAGCCGACGCCGGGCTTGGTTTCAACATTGTTAAACCAGGCGTACTCAACACCATCGCGACTGGTCCATACATTTTTACAGGTGATCGAGCAGGTGTGGCAGCCGATGCATTTATCCTTGTTTAGAACCATGCCAATCTGTGCGCGTATTTTCATTGTGTAACTCCCTTTTCCACTGACTGGCTTGGAGATGGCTCTTCTTCATCCAGCCAATCCACCTCATTCATCTTGCGCAAAATAACAAACTCATCGCGGTTACAGCCGACGGTGCCGTAGTAGTTAAAACCGTAGGATTGCTGAGCGTAGCCACCGATCATATGGGTGGGTTTCATCACTGTTCGAGTCACTGAATTGTGAATGCCACCGCGGGTTTTGGTGGTTTCAGAACCGGGCACATTAACCACCCGTTCCTGAGCGTGATACATCATGCTCATGCCCACAGGAACACGCTGGGAGACCACCGCGCGGGCGGCCACTGCACCATTGACGTTAAACGCTTCAATCCAATCGTTGTCCACAATGCCGGCCTTGCGCGCATCGATTTCACTGATCCAGATAATTGGCCCACCGCGAGACAGGGTCAGCATCAACAGATTGTCTGAATAAGTGGAATGAATGCCCCACTTCTGGTGCGGTGTAATCCAGTTGAGAATCAGCTCAGTGTTGCCATTGGGTTTTTTACCCAACAGCGGCGCGATGGTTTTCATATTAATCGGCGGCTTATACAAACATTGGGTTTCACCAAAATCACGCATCCACTCGTGGTCCTGATAAAACTGCTGACGGCCGGTTAGCGTGCGCCAAGGAATCATCTCGTGAACATTGGTATAGCCGGCGTTATAGGAGACATGTTCATCCTCCAATCCCGACCAGGTTGGGGAGCTAATAATCTTGCGTGGCTGAGCCAGCAGATCTCGGAAGCGAATCTTTTCGTCCTGCTTGGGTAAAGCAAGGTGGGTATGATCGCGGCCAGTAAATTCACCCAGCGCTTTCCAGGCTTTAACCGCCACCTGACCATTGGTCTCCGGTGCCAAACTGAGTATCACCTCTGAGGCATCAATGGCGGTTTCAATTTTGGCCCGACCTTTGTGCACGCCCTCTTCCCGATGGACTTTATTCAGCTGCCCTAAAAAGGCCACTTCCTCATCGGTGTTCCAATTAATGCCCTTGCCACCATTGCCGAGTTTTTCCAGCATGGGGCCCAGTGAGGTAAATCGCTTGTAGGTATTGGGATAATCCCGTTCCACCACCACCATATTGGGTGCAGTCTTGCCGGGAATCAGCTCACACTCCCCCTTCCACCAGGCTTTTACACCATCGGGCTGGGCCAGTTCCGCTGGAGTGTCATGTTGCAAAGGGACCGTGACCAGATCTTTCTCGACGCCGAGATGACCCACTGTCAGTTCACTAAAGCGCTTGGCGATGGCTTTAAAAATATCCCAGTCGGATCTGGATTCCCAAACCGGGTCCACGGCCTTAGACAGCGGGTGAATAAACGGATGCATATCCGAGGTATTCATATCGTCTTTTTCATACCAGGTAGCGGTGGGCAGCACTATATCCGAGTAGAGACAGGTGGTGGACATGCGAAAATCCAAGGTCACCAGCAGATCAATTTTGCCCTCCGGTGCCTCGTCATGCCAAACCACATCTTCGGGTTTGGTATCCCCGGATTCACCCAGGTCTTTGTTCATTAAACCGTGCTTGGTGCCCAGCAGATGGCGCAACATATACTCGTGGCCCTTGCCCGAAGAGCCGAGTAAATTGGAGCGCCAGATAAACATATTGCGTGGGAAGTTCTTTGGATCGTCCGGATCTTCACAGGCGAACTTTAGCTCGCCGTTTTTTAATTGCGAGACCAAATAGTCTTTCGGATCCACACCAGCGGCTTCCGCCTCTTTCACCAATTCCAGTGGATTGGTATTCAGCTGCGGTGCTGAAGGCAACCAGCCCATGCGCTCGGCGCGGGTGTTGTAATCCAGTATCGAGGCACCCCATTTTCTCTTGTCAGCCAGAGGTGAAACCACTTCGGTCATAGTGAGTTTTTCATAGCGCCATTGATCCGAATGATTGTAGAAAAACGAGGTGCCGTTCATCTGACGCGGTGGCCGCTGCCAGTCGAGACCAAAGGCCAGCGGTAACCAACCGCACTGGGGACGCAGTTTTTCCTGCCCCACATAATGGGCCCAACCACCGCCGGACTGGCCAATACAGCCACACATCATCAGCAGGTTAATCACACCGCGATAATTCATATCCATGTGGTACCAGTGGTTCATGGCGGCACCGATAATAATCATGCTGCGACCGCGAGTCTTGTTGGCATTGTCGGCAAACTCATGGGCAATTTTGATCACCTGAGCCCGAGGTACGCCGGTGATTTGCTCCTGCCAGGCTGGTGTATAGGGCATATCTTCATCAAAGCTTTTGGCGCAGTTATCGCAGCCAAGACCGTTGTCGACACCGTAGTTGGCCAGAGTCAGATCATAGACAGTGGCCACTAATGCCGTGCTGCCATCGGCCAAAGTAATGCGTTTGGCTGGTACTTTGCGCTGCTGCACATCGGCGTGATCAGTGTGCTGAAAATAATCGTACTCGTGTTTTTGGCCGCCAAAATAGGGGAACGCCACGTCGACAATTTCATCCGCCAGATGCTTTAAGGACAGATGTAGCTCCAGCTCTTCGCCCGTGCTGCCATCTCGCTGTTCGGTGTTCCACTTGCCCTTCTCTCCCCAACGATAGCCAATGGAACCTGTGGGTGAAACTAATTGGTCGCTACCATTAACCGGTGCCAGGGCAATGGTTTTCCACTCCGGATTATTCTCTTGCCCCTGGTTGTCGAGCAGATCCGAGGCACGCAAGAAACTGCCCTGCTGCAGTCCTGAAGCGCATTCGTCCAAGCGCACCAGATAAGGGAAGTCGGTTGTGCGGCGCACATAATCGGTAAAATAAGGACTTGGGTTATCCACATGGAACTGTTTCAGAATCACATGACCCATGGCCATCGCCATAGCTGAATCCGTGCCCTGTTTCGGCTTCATCCATTCATCGGTGAGCTTGGCCACTTCAGAATAGTCCGGCGTCACCGAAACTGTCTTGGTGCCTTTGTAACGCACCTCGGTAAAAAAGTGGGCATCCGGTGTGCGCGTCTGCGGCACATTGGAACCCCAGGCAATAATATAACCGGAGTTATACCAGTCAGCGGATTCCGGCACATCGGTCTGCTCTCCCCAGGTCTGGGGTGAGGCCGGTGGCAGATCGCAGTACCAGTCGTAAAAGCTCAGGCAGTTGCCGCCGATTAAAGACAGATAACGTGAGCCCGCGGCATAGGAGACCATGGACATAGCGGGGATCGGTGAAAAGCCGCTAATGCGATCTGGGCCAAAGGTTTTAGCGGTGTAGATATTGGATGCGGCGATAATCTCATTGACCTCATCCCAGTTGGAACGAATAAGGCCACCGAGACCGCGCTTGGTTTTGTAGCTCTTGGTCTTCACTGGGTCTGTGACTATGGATTCCCATGCCAGCACTGGATCCGAGTATTGCTCACGGGCCTCGCGCCAAAGACTGAGCAGCGCCTTGCGAACCTTGGGGTATTTCAGTCGATTGGCGCTGTAGATATACCAGGAATAGCTGGCACCGCGAGGACAGCCGCGGGGTTCATGGTTGGGCAGATCCGGTCGCGTGCGCGGGTAATCAGTCTGCTGAGTCTCCCAGGTCACCAGGCCATCTTTGACATAGATTTTCCAGCTGCAGGAACCGGTGCAATTCACGCCATGAGTCGAGCGAACAATTTTGTCGTGCTGCCAGCGACGGCGATAGCCCTTTTCCCAGTCGCGATTTTCGTTTGTGCTAACCCCGTGCTCTCCAGAAAAACTCTGTTTTTTAATATCGAAAAAACGCAACTTATCTAAAAACTGACTCATGCTTATATTTCTCCTTGAGAGACTTATTTTAAGAGACTCAACCAATTCCAGTCTCGGAATATAAGCTGCTAACAACGGCATTCGTTTGATTGAGATCAAAGGCATAAAACCGCCCTCTAGCGTCTAATGCACGGACTATCCCTTTGTGGGTAGCAGGCATAAATCCTAACTAACTGTTATGCCAACACTTTTTTATTCAGGGTCTATTCTTATGGAACAGACGGATCAGTTTCGATCATTAGGGGTAGTCAGATTTGCGCAAACTTAAAAACGGATTTTCGACCTCATTGGCCTCAACCATCAGTGCCGCACTGGTGTCGATTATCGCCCTGGGGCTGCTAACTATTTTTAGTTTGATGTGGGCCACTGATCAGACTGATCAAGACGCTCAGGCGATTAATCTCTCCGGTTCCATACGCATGCAGACCTACCGCATTGGGCTGGCCACGGCGCAGCAGGACAGGCTAAAAGCCGAGCAATATATCCAGCAACTCGATGCAACCTGGCAGCACCCGCTGTTTTCCCAACAGCGCCAAGAACCCCCTACTGACTCATTAGGTGAGCATTTTTATAATGCCGAGCAGCATTGGCGCGAGGTATTGCGGCCACAGTTAGAAGCCTCTCTATCGCCGCCGGAGAACGCTGAAGCCCCAATCCAAGCAATCGATAACCAGCTAGTGCTAACCGAAAAAGTAGTCAACGCATTCCAGCAGGCCGCCGAATCGAAAATACGTTTGCTGCGAATCATTCAATTGACAGCCCTGTTTCTCACTGTGGTTTTGGGTGCGGTTATTTTTAATCTTTTAAAAACCCGCTTGGAAAAACCCTTGGTCCAGCTCACCGATGCCGCCTACCGTATTGGCAAGGGAGACTACGGCTACCAGACTGTGATTGAAGGAACCGATGAACTGGCGCTACTGGGATCTGTGGTCAATCAGATGAGCAACTCGGTGGAACAGATTTACAGGGATATGGACAATCAGGTTAAGCAGCGCACAGCTGAATTAAATAACAATAATATTGCTCTGGAATTTCTCTTTGAGACAGCGCGAAAAATTCTCTCAAGCTATCAACAGGAGATTAATTATCAACAGTTACTGGATCAGCTAGCCGAGGTCATTGGCGGCGAGATTCATTTAGAGATCTGTCTGTTTACCGAGCAAGGTGATCGACCCTATATGCACATTGCCCCAGCCAACTGCGAGATCAGTGACTGCTCTCAGCGTAACTGCAGTAATTGTATTGGCGACAACTTAGGCAATACTCAAGGCAGCTCCTTTCCTATCACCAGAGAAGAGACAGGCTACGGTATTATCAACTGTCACAGCCCAGTGCAGTTTCACCTTGAACTGTGGCAGGAGAAATTACTTCGCTCTGTGGCCGACCAGTTTGCCTTGGCGCTATCCCTGTCGGCCCACAGAAATCAACAGCGTCGCCTGGCTATGCTCACAGAGCGCACGGTTATTGCCCGAGAACTCCATGACTCGCTGGCCCAAGCCCTGTCCTATCTAAAAATCCAAGTGACTAGACTACAAAAATCCATCGATGCCCAAGACTATGACCAGCAACAGCCTATAGTCGATGAGCTCCGCGGAGGACTCACCTCCGCCTATCGCCAGCTTCGGGAGTTGCTTACCACCTTTAGGCTAAAGATTGATACTGGAGGGTTACAGAGCGCCCTAGAGCAGGTGGTGAATCAGCTCAACGAACGCAATACCATGAAGGTTGCCCTGCACTATCAGCTGACGAATTTACCCCTCAGCCCCACAGAGGAAATTCATCTATTACAGATTATTCGTGAAGCCTCACAAAATGCAATCAATCACAGCCTGGGAACCCAGCTGGATATCCATCTCTTCCAAAATGATAATCAATCCATTCAGCTGCTAGTGGATGATGATGGCATCGGCATTCCTGACAAGGCAGAGAAAACCAACCATTATGGGCTGGCAATTATTCAGGAGCGTAGCCGTCACCTTGATGGGACTCTGGAAATTGCCTGCCGCCCTGAGGGTGGGACTAGAGTCGCCTTTGCTTTTCAGCCAAGTTTTCTCAGTTGAAAAAAAACCGGATATCAAAATATCTGATATCCGGTTTACTAGAGAAAGCAGCTGTTTATGGATTGTAAAATTCGCCATCCTTGCGCAAATAAAACCACCAGTTGATCAACACACAGAGCCCATAGAAAACGGCAAAACCAATTAGCGCCACCTCAGGTGTCGCGGCTTTAATTTGCTCACCCAACACCTTGGGAATATAAAATGCGCCGTAGGCCGCTATAGCCGATGTCCAACCTAAAACCGGACCAGTCTGCTCTTTCGAAAATACCATAGCGATAGTACGGAAAGTCGAGCCATTGCCAATCCCTGTGGCAGCGAAGAGCAATAAAAATAGAATAAAGAATGGTACAAAGAAGTCTTCCGGAGTCGCGGAGCTATAGGCCAGGCGCATATAGTAGGCCACGCCCAGAGCGCAGGCGATCATCACCAGCGAACAAATCTGGGTCACCAGAGCACCGCCAAACTTATCTGAGATCCAACCACCCAAAGGCCGAATCAAAGCGCCAATAAAGGGTCCCATCCAGGCGTACATTAACGCGCTGGGGCCATTGGGGTTATTGGTATCATGGGTCAACACTCCATCCACCAGCAGATGCTGATAACCAAAGATAACCTTGATCGCCAGAGGAAACGACGCAGCAAAACCGATAAAGGAACCGAAGGTCATGGTGTAGATAACACTCATCACCCAGGTATGCTTGTTATCAAAAATCTCATACTGGCGACTCAGATTGGATTTAACCTGCCCGGGAATCAATTTTAATAAGAGCACAGTGGAAGCCACCACTAACAATAGAACCAGCTCTTTGGGCACACCAAAACCTGAACCATTGGCCGCTTCGGGTAACAGCAGCCAAAGACCAAATATGGCAGTGGCAAAACCAATCAGCAGCATAAACGCGATGGTGGAAAAACTGCCAAAGGCATTGGGAATATTGGGCGAGACATCGGCACTGCGAATATTGTTCATGCCAAACCAGGTAAACAGTGCCAGGGGCGCCAGCGCCAACAGCCAGACAAAACCGGCATTCTGAATATAGGTTTCAGTGCCCGCGGGAATCTTGCCAATCAGAGTGCCCGAGGTGTTCTGCAGGGTCATGGAGTCACCGCCCATGGCACCAAACAAACCAAAGGTCATGGCCAGAGGCACTAGTATCTGCATGCTGGTAACACCAAAGTTACCCAGGCCAGCGTTTAACCCTAGGGCCAGTCCCTGCTGTTTTTTCGGAAAAAAGAAACTGATATTCGACATAGAAGACGCGAAGTTACCGCCCCCAAGTCCTGACAATAGCGCCAGCAACTGAAACACCCACAGCGGTGTATCCTGATTCTGCAGTGCTATACCAGCGCCAAAGGCCGGCACCATCAACAGTACCGTGGTAAAAAAGATGGTATTGCGACCACCCGCCAAGCGAATAAAAAAGCTGCTGGGAATACGCAGTGTCGCGCCTGTAAGGCCAGCGATGGCCATCAGGGAAAATAAATCCGATTTGGCAAAGGGAAAACCGAGGTTGAGCATCTGTACGGTTATCACACCCCAGTACAGCCACACAGCAAAGCCGCAGAGTAAACTGGGAATCGAAATCCACAGGTTGCGACTGGCTACCTGCTTGCCCTGTTGTTGCCAGAAGTTATCGTCCTCTGGATCCCAGCGCTGGATATCCACACTGCCGCTGTACGTATCTTTAATGGACGTCTCTTTACTAGAGTCTGTCATCGTTACTCTACTATTTTTTATCTGCCAGCCTCACTGCCAGCATTCACTAATGCACCCGAGGCACCCTAACTAATACCCTCTTGGCGTTTACTATCTGGCTCTGCTATCTAGCTCTACTATCCAATGCTGGCTGCAATGGTGCAACGATTTGAAGGAGTAGCAAAAAATGGTCACCCATCAAGGTTAACTAGTCCTATTGAGGTAGTAGCGGCCAGAGAGCCACCAAGTGACTGGGAGAGGGGTTTTTAAAGTCTACCTACAAAGAGTTATTCAGCGTAAAAGCTGTTCAAGCTGATCCATGATGCAGGTCAATCAAAACCCTCCAGTCTGTTGTGATTTTCTCGCCGCTTCAGCAAAGTGCTTTTTAATCTATATTTAATAACAACCGGAAACGAACAAGAACCCCAACAGATCCTAAAAGAAAACCGAAAGGAATAGCGATGATATCCAGCCGCAACCCCAACGACTCAGATCAGTCTAAACCTGCCACTCTGCTGCTAGTGGATGATCATCCACTACTGCGCAAAGGCCTTATACAGCTGGTTGAGTTAGATGACAGCCTGACCGTGGTGGCCGAAGCAGACAACGGCCGAGAGGCCCTGCAGCTGGCCCTCGAGTATGATCCAGACCTAATATTACTGGACCTCAATATGCAGGGTATGGATGGTTTGGAAACTTTAAAAGCCATGCGCGAGGCACAGATAAGCGCACGGATTATTATTTTGACTGTCTCCGACAATAACGAAGACGTGGTCTGCGCGATTACCTATGGTGCCGATGGTTATCTGCTTAAGGATATGGAGCCAGAAGATATTCTACAGAAAATCAAACAGGCGGCAGTAGGCAAAATGGTAATCAGTGAAAAGGTCACCCATATTCTCGCGGGTGCCATTCGCAAAGGCGACAGCCAGCGCAGCAATATGCTCGCTAGACTCACCAGTCGCGAACGGGATATTCTCAAACAGATTGCCAAGGGGCTAAGTAATAAATTGATAGCTCGGGAACTGAATATATCTGATGGCACAGTGAAAGTTCACGTTAAATATATCTTAAAAAAACTCGAACTGCGTTCCAGAGTGGAAGCTGCGGTGTGGATGGTGAATCAGAACTCGGCTAATCAAAGTATGGCCAACCAGAGTTTGGCCAACAACAGCATGGCAAATCAAAATAATGACTGACCAACTCACTAACAATAGCCTGTTAACAGCCCCGAGCTGGAACAAACAGCTTATCCAAACTTACAACGTATCCGGACCGCGCTACACCTCCTACCCCACCGCGCCACATCTCAGTGAGCAGTTTGCTGATTCAGAATTACTCGCTGCACTGGCGCGCAGCAATCAGCGCGGTTCGCCTCTATCGCTCTATTTTCACCTGCCCTTCTGCGACACGGTTTGTTACTTCTGCGCCTGCAATAAGATTGTCACAGCCAATAAAAAGCACGCGCATCCTTATCTCCAGCGTCTAGATAGCGAGATGGCAATCTGGGCCAAGCACATGGACACAAATAGGCCAGTGGAACAGCTGCACTGGGGCGGTGGCACGCCGACCTTTATCAGTGACCCTGAAAAGCGTCAGCTAATGAGCCAGACCCGCAACCATTTTAAATTGCTAGATGATGACAGCGGCGACTACTCCGTGGAAGTGCATCCGGGGCGCATGAAGTGGGAGAGTATTGCGGTTCTTCGAGAAATTGGTTTTAACCGTCTTAGCATGGGTATTCAAGATTTTAACCCCATAGTCCAGCGTGCCGTTAATCGCTTTAACAGTTTGACCCAGGTAAGCAAACTGATTTCAGCGGCCCGCCATGAACAGTTTCATTCCATTAGCGTCGATACTATATATGGCTTGCCGCTGCAGACTAGTGAGTCAATGAAAACCACCATTCAGCAAGTGATTGATCTATCACCAGATCGGCTGTCGCTGTTTAACTATGCGCATATGCCTGAGCTATTCAAAACTCAGCGTCAAATTGCCTCGGAGACACTGCCCTGCGCGGAAGAAAAATTAATCATGTTGCAACAGTCGATTGAGCTTTTAGTGGCTGCTGGCTATGTCTATATAGGCATGGATCACTTCGCCAAACCCCATGACAGCTTGGTTAAAGCCCAGCGGCAAGGGTCGCTGCAGCGAAACTTTCAGGGCTATTCAACTCACGGAAAGTCAACTCACGGCTGTTCAACTCAGGGCTGTTCAACTCAGGGCTGTTCAACTCAGAGCTTTTCAACACATGGCGAATGGGATTTACTCGCCTTTGGCGTCTCGGCTATCAGCGCTATAGATGGGGTGTTGGTACAGAACCACAAACAGATTGATGACTATAACCAGGCAATCGACCAAGGCCATTTGGCGACCAGTCGCGGCCTCAAGTTAAGTGCTGAAGATCGACTCCGGGGCACCATTATTATGCAATTGATCTGTCACTTTAGTCTGGATATAGCGCTTATCGAAGTACAGTTTAATATCTGTTTTGCCGAGCACTTTACCGCAGAACTAGTCGCATTAGAGCCGATGGTTGTGGACGGATTGATCAGTCTAAATTCGAGAGAGATTCGGATTATGGACAGTGGACGGCTGCTGATTCGTGCTGTCTGTATGGTTTTTGATGCCTATTTAAAGACCCCAGATCAAACCCTTCTGAGTCACAACAGCCAAAAGAAAACGACTTTCTCACAGATAATTTAAGCCTATGATAAAACTAAACCCCTACCAAAAAATTCTGCTTCCATGCTTAAAAGTCTTGGCATCAAAATGCCCTTTCTCAGTGCAGAAAAAAATCGCCGAGGTTTTACTAGTCCCGGGTTTTGAGGAAGCTCGGCTTGATGGTGACCTGGAATTTCTCACAGATCGTCGCATTGGCCTGGCCATCAGCGACATTGATTATCAGGCAACCTTGAGCCTTGAGAATGGCCACCTGGCCTTAGCCTCTTCAGTGGCCAGCGGCACCCCAAACGACGCAATTATTCGCGGGGATCTATCCGCCTTTATTCAGTTAGCCAACCGTGATGAAGATCCAGACAGTTTGTTTTTTCGACGGCGACTCTCTATTGAAGGTGACACAGACTTGGTCTTAGAAG
>Ga0209279_10000982_pt1 | contig 16255 bp, 20 predicted proteins | sample CoawatmetaG00DNA_3_FD_187508 | JGI IMG/M metagenome (GOLD analysis project Ga0209279, IMG submission 187508) | Marine microbial communities from the West Antarctic Peninsula - Coastal water metaG006-DNA (SPAdes) (version 2) | ecosystem: Environmental > Aquatic > Marine > Coastal ... | reverse complement strand
TTGTCTTGGTTTCCTGGCCATTCAGTGCCAGGGTATTCTCGATTCGCTGCAGCTCGTCGGCCACAAAAGACTTAATGATTTCAGGACTGTCGCCCAGAGTTGGCACAGGCTTGCGCTTGTACCCTAGAGGTAGCTGTTGGGACATGGGGCTTACCTCCTGCCAGTTGTGGTTATCTCGGCATCAAACCCTGAGAAATCAAAGTTCTTGGTGTCCAGGACATCCATGCGGTAGGCCAGGTATCGGCCAGCTGCTCGGGAATCAATCTTGTGCTGATACGCTGCGTCAAAAGTTACCTGGGACTCATAGGTGGGTACTGAGTTCTGTAGGTTCGAGGCGCCCACTTTGAATTGAAACTGCATGTTCGAGGATTCTGTATACACCTGGGGGTAAATTCTGGAGATTACTTTGTAAGCTGAGATTTGCATCATCTCATCGAGGTCTATACCTGTACGCTCCACAAAGGGTGCCTTGTTAGCCTCGGAATCATATGGAGCTGAGAGCATGCTCGAGCTACCCGTGAGGTCCAGGCCGTAGAGCTTGTGTGAGCTGATGCCATCGGGGGTGTTGCTCTTGCCTGCAAATAATGTGTGGGAGTCGTAACCAGCTTCCTGGCTAAAGTAGGTACCACCATTAGTCTCGTAGCTATTAGTTACGGTTGCATATGTCGAGGCAGTAGGTATTGATGCTGCAGTAGCTGCGGACACGTTGGGGAGGTCCATAAAAGACCAAGTGCCATTCTTATAGTTGAACACTGCAGCGCGGTTACATTCTGTACCACTGGTGTACTCGGCCATATCATCGCCAGACACATAACAAAAATATATTTCTTCCAGGAGAGGGTTAGCCTGGACAAAACACTTGTCGGTCTTGGCGGTGTTAAGACTTGAGTAGATGTACTGCTTAACTTTTTCATCGGCAATACTCTGCTTAGAGTGAGTGTCGTGTGTATAGATGTCATCAGTGCCAAAGACAAAGTGCCTACCTTCAATTTCGACAGCACAGTTCTGGTTGATTACACCTGCATCGGTAAATAGCTTTCTGAAGTTGAAGATGAATGCACCACCCGTAAACTCCATCAGGTACACCTGGTCTCTAGAGTAGATAACAAAGTTAGTACCTAAGGATGCACCGTCCAGGATTGGGGTCTTCATCTCGACCAGGTCATTAAAACCTGCGCTCTTAGTGGCATCAGATGCATCCCAAGAATTAGGCACAGAGTTTGCCAGGGCTGGGTTAGACCACCGCACTCGAGTACTGTACCCAGTGCCGCTCTCAGTGGTGTTTAGAGCCAGCAGGAAGTCACCATACGCTCTTACGGACGCAGCTCTCCAGGTGCTATCCCAGTTAGGGAGCGCAGCAAACTGAGTGCCGCCCTGGGCCATATATCCAGGTACCTTGTCAGCTCTGTTTAAGTACGTGATGTCAGCCAGAGTGGTCGCTGTGTAGCGTAGGCCACTGGTCGAGGTTGTCGCTAGGCTGCCCTGGCGCGACACCAGGCTACCGTTTACATACTCACGTAGCTCGTAAGTATCCGAGGCTAAGATAACCGAGGAGAAGCTGGAGGCTGAGGCTGCAGTAATACCATGTACAAAGGCTGGGGCTATGGCTAGGCTGTCCTGGATGTTTCTAAAGACAGGGGCCCTAGACACAGTGCCTTCATCAAAGCGTACATTCTTAGCCCTGGTGAAAGCTTCAGGGGGCAGTGTCGATGGTGGGATATCGGTAACTACACCTGCATTACCTAGACCTCTAATAGGCAGATTCTGCGGCATAGACTAGCTCCTGTTACTGTTGTTAAAGAACACGCTTCCACATGTGGACAACCAGGTAAGGCTGTAAGTTATTGTGGGCACCACCACCCCCAGTGTCCTGGGTGGCAATGGTGGCTGTAGGGTCACCTGGGTTGGTGCCTGCAGGGTGCGTGGTCTGCCCCAGGTTATCGAGTTCCTGGTACAACACATCGTGGCTGTGGGCGGGTATCTCACTGATATTCAATGTGTGGGTCTTAGAGCCACCTGTGGCCTCTACGGTGTCGAAGTCAGTGTCGAGACTATCAATACCGACCAGGACCTTACCCACGCCTATGGGTAACCAGGTACCTCCAAACAAAGTGTCGGGGGTGGTACTTACGACTGAGGTATACACAGCCCCCACGGGGTATGCCACAAGGGCAGTGACTCCCAACAAAGTAGTGAGAGCAGCGGCAGTCATCCCTGCGCCTAGCGTCGGGGTGCTACCGTCAGAGACAATCGCTGGCTCAGAGACTGCTAAAAGTGTCTTGAGAGATGCTGCGGTAATGCCTGCAGTCAGGGTAGGCGCTGAGCCATCCGATATGATTGCTGAGGTTGCAGCTGCTGCATCAAGTTCTACCTGGGTCTTGGTCACAGGTCCCGTGATGTTAGGGAAGGTGGCCTGGAGCGTAGACTTGATGAGGCGCAGGTGCTCGTCTGCCTGGGACAGCGCATCGGTAGCTTCGGGGTTAGTAACCAGTAGCTGATTGATATACGTGGCTGATTCGAGGGGCATGGGTGGTAGACCTTTAGTTTTCTCAGGGGGACCCTGCTATTAAGAGGCTGACAACAACAACAACAAGCGCGGGGTTAAGCGGCGTTTTTGAAGTCATCGTCAGACATTGGGTGCGGGGGGTTGATTTTCTGGGCTGGAGTCCCTGGATTCCTGAGCTCATAGGCTGCAGGCCGCGTGGTTACTGGGTTTCTTACGTCAATCGATGTGTTATCTATTGACCTTTGCCTACCGCCCTACTCCGACATCCATTTGACATTTGGTTATCTGAGATTTTTATTGGCGCGACGGCTGATTTCTTGTGTACAAATCGGGACCTAAGTAAACCTAAGTCCACCCAAGTCCACCTAAGTAAACCCTGGTCAACACACGTATCGATACACATGTTTACTAAAGAACATACACATGGTGACTATAGAACAATAGACAACAGCAGTTGAGCCTTAGCTTTTAACACGACATGCCTGTGTTGGCCTTATCCTGAGTTGTCTTGGTGTTTTATATTCTAATTGTAATAATTACCCAAGACCTCCTTAGTCATCCCATGAACACTGAGGGGGGAGACACATGATAACCAGGGAGGCCTTGAGATAAACTGTGGGTCGTGTGTGCGTTAGTCGACGTTAGTATCAGCCGACGCCGCAGACAGACGTATCTCTCTTAAAGGTGGACATAATTATTTGGTAGGTAACTTAGGGTATTCAGGAGGTAGACCCACCCCTTTTGGGTAGGTGCAGCACTGGACTATTCGGTGTATAGGGGAGTAAACTGCAAGCGTGTCGTCTACCAGGGACGAGACCAGGATAGCTTGCTCTATCCAACTACGGTCAACGCCCTGGTAGGCGGCCGCTTTTATGCAGCAAGGCGCCTATTCAACCATGCATAGACTTGTCTGACAATAGTATTCTGCTCCTAATCAATGACTACTGAGCCCCTTTCACCTTACTGTGCTATCCATTTATCGCATACATGCCATAGACAATCGGCATTAGCCTAGTTCTCTAGTGTTCCTATAATAGGCCCTCACCTAACCATAGAGGACCTTGATACACCACATGAACTATATGATTGCCTTTACCCTTGTAACACTAATTGCTATTGCTCTTGATAACTTAACAATAACTTCTTCAGATAAAAGTCAGCCTTCTGTACACATTGCTCGCCTGAGCCGTGTTTTAAGCTTTCTCGCCAGACATACTTAATAACCTGGCCCTTCAGGAACCCTCTCCAGGCCTCTGTGTCACCACCTAAGGCCGCCTGGATACCATCGATACACTCGACATTGCCCTGGGTATAATGCTCAGGGTGGTTCACTGGGTCGACCTCAGGGCCACCATAGATTTCGTCGTGTTCTTCCTGGGCGTCTTGGGCATACCTCTGCAGCGCAGGGTGCTCCTGCCGCAGCTTATTCCAGTCAGCTGGTGTTGCCATATTGATACTCATATCCTGATTCTCCTGCCGCAATCCCTACACGGCATCATCCAGTTAATTTTCTTGGGTAAACACTTGCAGTAGCTCGTGCGTAGTAAGTCTTCCTCATCGCCGACCTGGAGAATGTCATAGCCCGCTTTAGGCGCATCAAATTCTTCAGGGGTCAGCTGCTTACGGTCTCGTGTTGTTAATATCATTATGAAAATAATCTCCTTCGTCGAGGCACATGATGATTGGGGTCTCTGGACCAAAGTAGGCGCCAGCCACGTTAAACCAGAAGTAGTCACTGGCCTCGTGGTGCTCCATTCCCTGCTCGTGCTCCAGAATCTCAATAATCTTGTCCATGTCGTAAACTAGTACAGGGTGGCCCAGGTTGCAGGTGTGACCTACTACTGCATCGTTGAAACCATCCAGGCGCATTAGCTCTGAGTCATTCATCGGCCTGGCTCCCATAGGTTTATGGTTTCAGTTGTCTCATCCCAGTCGCACCACCGTAGTATCCTGGCGCACCTGCTCTGCACAATTGCATCTTCCCTGGTAAGCCCTGCTTTGGTGTATGCCTGGGCCACCAGCTCCCAGGTAGGATGAGGTCCGAGTATCTTCTCGGCAGTCTTAGGACCGATGCCTTTGAGGCCTGCATAGCCATCAGTGCTGTCCCCAGTCAGGCATTGCGTCAGGAAGTATGTGTCTGCTTCCGTATCCTTAATGTGTAATAGCTCATCGGACATAGGTCTGTAGAGTTTCCCTGGTATGGTCTTCATGTCCTTGTCGTCGGACACAATGGCCGTGGGTTTGACCTTAGCTGACTGCAGGATGCCCATAATATCGTCAGCCTCCAGGGTGTCCTGCACATGGCATGGGAACTCTTTGATTGCCCATTCAACCAGGGCCTTATAGCCCACAGGTTTACGGGTCTTCTTACGGTTGCCCTTGTAGTCAGGCAGCACGGTCTTTCTAAAGTTGTCGCCCACTGTGAAGCACACCAGGTATTCATCGGTGTCCAGGCGCTCACAGAAGCTTTCTAGGCGGCTTTTGAATATCTCTTTAGCCTTACCTATGTCGCAATAGAGCGACCAGATATCGTCACCCCAGTCCACCTCTTCCTCGACGGCAACACATGCCTGGTATAAATATAAGTCGCCATCAATTAGTAAGGTGGTCTTGGTGTCACTGAGTGCTTGTAATATGTTCATCAATGGCCTCCTTAAAGTCTTGACCGTCTTCAGTGATTAGCCACTGGTTGCCGAATATTTCGTAATCTATTTCTGTGGTCAGCAGTCCCTTACTAGAGCAGACCGCGATGAACCAGGCGCTCTTCCTGGCAAAGTTTGATTTGACTGTGAACGGTTCCCGAGCAGCCTTGTCGAGCACAATCCAGAACCCAATTAAGGTGTCCAGGTCTGTTTCAGTGTCGCTAGATTCAGTGGGTGTCACTCCAAGTTCGTCCCAGGTTAAACTCTGCTTCGACTGGGAGGTTAAATTGGAATGCTTCTCCTGCTTCTTTCGCCATTCTTCGAGTGATATTACCGACATCGTTTGCTATCTCCTTGGTCTTGCAGGCAATCTGCACCTCGTCATGAACCCAGCCGACGATGTATGCTTCTAGCCCTTGCTTAGTTATCTCCTTATCGATTAATGCCAACCACTGCTTACACAGGACTGCACCAGACGACTGGAGTAATTGAGAAAGGCATCTGTGCTCTGACCTCACGAACAGCTTTCTGCCGTCCAGACCTTTGAGGTATCCACGCTTAAATGCATTTTGTAGTTCTTGCTTTAGCCTTGCGAATGCAGGCACGTTGTAATCGAATGCAGCTTTGAGTCTTTTACCATCCTTGGAATTACCACCGACAATCTCACCTATCAACTTGTCACCCCCACCAAAAAGCAGTGAGTAGATGAAGGTCTTGGCAGCATCCCTTGTGGGGAGTCCTGCAGCCTTCTGGTTAAAAGTGTGTATGTCTGACTCGAGTATCTGCTTGGCGTACTCACCGTCATCCTCCAGGTAGTGCGCCAGGCACCGCAGCTCTAGACCTGAGAGGTCAGCACCACATAGCGTCCAGCCTTTAGGTACGGTCCAGAGGTCTCTGCACTGCTTGCCGAATGCTGACCTGGTCGAGGGTACCTGGGCCGCGTTAGGTGAGCGATGTGCTGCCCTCCCTGACACAGTGCCACCACTGATAATGGTGTGGCGTATCTTGCCGTCGCTGTCTACCTTCTTCATCCATGCCTGGCTACCTTCAGCCAACTGAGCAATCCTCTTTTGGACCAAGAAAAACTTAGCTAACTTTTGCGCCTCTGGGTAAGGCAGCTTAACCAGCACTTGCTCGTCGACCTTAGCCTCACCGGAAGGCGTAAAGTGCTTGGGCTTCCAACCGTACTTTTCGACCAGGCAGCGGTGGATATGCTTTCTACTATTTGGGTTAAAATCGACCACCGTTACTTTGGTGAACACCTCGCCCTTAACATAACCTCGAGACTTGTTGTTAACTTTAGGTATAAAGTCCAGGTGTATTTCCCAAGGCTCGAATAGTTCATTGAGCTCTTTCTCCAATGCAATCCTAATCTGAGCGAGCTCGACGTACAGCTCACTGGCTTTATCCTGGTCAAAGGTCCAACCGTTGTTGCCAACCCTAAAGCATACTTCTGCGAGCTCGTGCTCAAGGTCCAGGGAACGCTGCGAGAAGTCTTTAGCATCACCCATAAGACGGGCATAAAGGAAGCTGGTGACGTTAACGTCCTGGATGCAATAGTCCAGCATCTCTTGGTTGCACTCTTCCCAGCCACCATCATAATCACCCTTCATCGTGCCCATTCTTAATCCCCAGGCTTTCAATGAGTGGCTACCCCAAAGTCTTTTTGGGAAACCTTCAGGCAGGCTTACCGAGTTTGCATCGTCATTTATTAAGTCAGCTGCAACTAGGCGACTGATGACCAGGGTGTCGGTAATCTTTCCGGTGGGTTTGAACCAGGGGTACACTTTCTGAAGCGCAGGAATATCAAAGGCAATAATGTTGTGGCCTATGATTTCATCGGCACACTGCAGCATTCTTAAGCATTCTTCGATGTCCTGGCCAACGTGTGCCAGGCTAACTTCCTGAACACCTGAGTCCAGGTCGTAGTGCCCAATACAGTGAATTTTTGTAAGCTCAGGCAAGAGGCCGTCGGATTCTAAATCGAACACGACCTTCATAGGTCTAACTCTTTTTGGATAGCTCGGTCACCTTCCCTCAGAAACCAACGCCCAATTTTAACGGAGCGCCCATGCCTATTATTAACTGGAACATCAACCCGCTCGATGTTGTAGCCATCGTTGATTAAGTTGTAAATTACTGCTGATATCCGAGTGATGCCCATGTGACTGAAGGCATACTGTGAGGTGATTCCAGCACCTGTGGTTAGGTAACTGAGTACTGCTTTTTTCTGGCTCATGGCCTTGTCTCCTTAGTTACGACTTTTAAAATCGCAGGTTATCCCCGCAGCCGCTGTCGCTTAGGCGGCTTGTGTTTCTGTCATATTTGAGTGTTCCGGCCCAACCTACTTGACCAGTGAATCTGTTCTTGAGAACGACCAGAGTTCTTGTGTCATCCGTGGGGTCGTCTGGATTAACCTGGAGACCGATGCATTGGTCTGCTAACTGAGCAATTGAGTGGCTGCCACGTAGCTGTGACAATTTAATAGACTCGCCACCCTCATGCCCTGCACCCCCAGGCCGCGTAAGGTGGCTGACCAGGAACAGCGTAATCCCAAGCTCCTGGACCATCTGCCGCAGGGTTGTCATGACGCTGTCAATAAGCCGCCTCTCATCGGTCACCTGGCCAGTAAGTCCTGAGACCAATATGCTGATGTGGTCGAGGAATATGTGGGTACAGCCCATAGCTTTCACCATGTACTGAATGCGGTTGACGATAGTGTCGAGGGAGGTGCTGCCGAAGTGGTTGAACAGTTGGATGTCCTGGTGTTGGAATAGCTCGTCGTGAGCAGATAGGACCTCTTCCGGTGAAGCAGCATCAAACTCTTGGACAATGTTTTTATTCATGTGAAGGCTAAGTAAGCCACGCACTGTTCTGCGGTTCTCTTCCTCGAGCATCAGCATGCCGACCTTCTGGTCGTTGCAATGTAGGTGGTAGGCAAACTCAGTAATCAAAGTACTTTTGCCGACACCAGAACCTGCACAGATTGTTATTAGCGTGGATGGGCGAATGCCCTTAGTAATTTCGTTAAGCTGTGCGTAAGGATATTTGACCAGAGATTCTTCATCGGTCTTGGTGATTTCGTCGCGCATATCAGAAGTTGACACAATGCCATCAGGTCGCCACTCCGATGCTTTCCAAATCGCATCGACAATGTGGGCCTCCGCTCCATCCTGCAGAGCATCATTAACATCTTTGTACTGAAGCTTAGCTATCTTAACTTTGCCAACTGGCAAGGCCTCCGCACATTCAATAGCGGCTTGTTGACCCGCTTCGTCCTGGTCAAACATCAGTACAATTTCATCGAACTTTGCCAGGTAATCCCAGGCTTTCATTAAGCTCTTCTTTGCCGACTGCGCTCCATTGGGAATGGACACCACTGGCCATTTGTTTTGCTGAGCCTGTGAGCAGGACATGGCGCAAATTTCGCCTTCGCAGATAACAATCTTACGTCCTGCGTTCCAAAGCCACTGGCCAAATAAGTCCATCTTTTTACCGTCACCAAGAATCGTAAAGTTCTTGTCAACATCACGTATTTTCTGGGCAACAATCTCACCCGTTGATGAACGGTAGTTAGCAATTTGGACAGGGCGCCCACGGTACTCACCGACGGTGTAATCAAACTTCCGGCAAGTGGCCTCGCTAATACGCCGAGCAGCCAGGGGCATAACTTCGCCTTCCAGCAAGTCTCTGTTTATTTTTTTAGGGGTCGCAGTGTGTTCACTATCGGCGTTATCGCCAGGCTTGTATTTCTGGCAGCCAAAGCACCAGGTACTACCATCACTATAAAGTGCATTGTTGTCTTTGCTCCCACACGCGTCACAACCAGTGTGCATTACGAATGTGTTTTCATTTTGTTCTTCGTTCATTTCCACTTTCCCTCAGGCACAAAAAAAAGGGGGCAGCCGATACTTTGGCCACCCCCTCTTTGCTCTCCTTAACTACACTTAGCATTAGTCGCTTTCGTGTAGCCACTCGTCAGGTATCGTTTTATGGGCATACACAAATCCATTCTTGTCACAGTAAGATGCGTATGTCGTTTTCGACCCTTTGTAGAGTTTTGAATTGCAATTACTAAACACAAAACGAATGTCGATATCTGGGTGCTGCTTCTGAATCAGCAGATGCTTTTGCCTATCAGCCGTGTCCCAGATACCTTTTGTCTCGACGTAAAAAAAGCCACCAGGTTTAGGTAGCTTGAAGTCGGGTGTGTATTTAGCATTGCGCTCAGGCACTACGTAGTGGACCTTGTCTGTCTCATAGCTAACCTCAAGTCCTGCCGAGGTAATCTGCTTAGCTATCTTGTCCTCAAGTCCACTGCGGTACCCGTGTTGAATCCCACGTTGCTTGGCGCTAGAAGCGGTCCGCTGATGTGGTTGTCTCCGCTTCGGGTATCGGGGCATCGAAAGCTTCCTGCATGATATCGTCTCCCACAAAACTGCCCTCAACAGCCTCAAATCCCTCACCGCCTGATGTACTACTAACCAGGTCAATCACTTGCACACTTTGAAGCTGCAGCGAAACACCCGACTTACCCGATACTGTCCAGGGGGCGATGATTCCTTTAACCTTAATTGTGCTACCTGCCCAAATCGCAGGGACCTGCTTACCTACAAGGTTTTGCCCCTGTGCATCAAAGAAACTTGGGGCATACTTAGATTTAACTTTGAAAACAATCTCACCAGAATCTTCATCGGTGTCATAAGGCAATGACGCTTTGCTTGCTTTGTTACCAAAGTTTTCCTCAGCGACTTTGTTGATGAGTGCTGATAGTTCTTCGCTGTCGCCGACTATCAGATTCGTTTTATATTTTGGCTCACCGCCAAACGCATTGTCTGGTTGATTGAGCCAAGGGTACTGCGCTCGACCTGCGGGTGAAGTGAATCTAATTTTATTGCTTTGAGCCATCTGGCTTCTCCTTGGTTTTTTCTGGGGTTAGGTACTGCGGTTTGATTTCTGGCAATTCGATGCCAAGTCTTGAAGCTTCTAGCTGAAGCGTTATTGGGTAGGTGCCGCCTTTCTCAGAGATGAGTTTAGCCAGGCCCCTTACCCGTTCACGGGGGTGCATATGTGGTCCTTTGTTCTATAGGTGGACATAACGTCCGAGAGGTTAGCTGAAGCAGTATTCCGAATTAGGTATTGCGCCTAAATCTAAACTGCCTTTGGGAGGTATTACGACATCAAGTTTCTCAAGTCCTGCGTAACTTAGTTGCTTGCTTGCCTGGTTAAGCAAATCTGAATACAGGCAGTAATCCTGGTAAATTTCCACAAATGAAGCACGGACACTGTTGTACATAATGTCTGTGTCGGCTGGCGTTGTCCCGAAGCTGTCATGGATTAGGAAGAAATCCTCAACGCCATTTTGCTTTGCGGTAAGAACGGTAAGTAGCAGGTGGCTTGAGTCCATACTATGGATTATGTTTGGCGACACCGCTGCCTTAGCTTTCTTTTTGTCGACACGATTACTAGCACGAGTCCTTACAGATACTTGCTCACGTTTTGGAGCCTGGGTCACGCGGTCATACAAATATATTTTGACCTTCTTAACATCCCATTGTGTGTACTTTTGGATGACGGGAAATTCAACAGGGTTGTCGAAACGTAGTGACTTACCTTCGTGCGCCAAGGCTCCTGCTATTTGCTGAAAGAAATCCATTCCCGCAGAGGCACTGCTAATCACTTGGCACACTGCCTCATAATTTAACTTCGCCAGGAACTTGGCATGCTCTCTGTGGGCTAATTTTTCGTCACCAAAATGATGGTGCTCCAGCTCCTTACGCATAACCTTCTCGGACAAAGGGCGCATGACTTCATCCATAATCTGGTCAGCAAATCCGTATTGACCACTAGAATATCCATAGGTCATCACGTTTCTTTTTAAGGTGCTTCTGCCAACGCCGTATGAGAGCCAACAATTACTCATTGCAATTCTTCTAGCCCTGACTTGCTTGGCCGTCTTAACAAGGGCGCCCTTTTTATCCTTCACATCTGTTAGCAATGGCTCCGCATAATTAACATCAGCAATTTCCAAAAGTCGTTTGTTCACCACATCAGCAACAGTTTTGTATACGTCTTGTGGCTTTTCACCAGGCACCAGATTAACCAGAGTACCGTCAGCTTCATCTAAGCTCGCAGCTGAGTAATGCTGGACACCACTGTTAGTACCATCGAGGCTTACAGGCAAGGAACAAACATACCCAGGCCCGTGGTCCATATAATTGGCCAGCTCACGGCATGCCGCCAGAAATTGGAAAGGTTTATCAGCCGTTGACCAATAGCAGAAGGTCCCTTCACTGTTACGCCCAACGTCATAAAGCTTTGCCTTATTATCTTCAACCCAGGCTGCCCTATCGGATAACGATTGCTTGCTTATCTTATTGAAGTCACCAACATTGGCCAAATGAACATAGAGCCAAAAAGCACTATCGTCATCCATTACTTTGCCGCGTGATAAAGTGAACATAGCTTTGATATGGTCGTCTCGGTGATAGGAAAAATGTGGCACAGGGTACACACGGCCGCGAAAGTCAAAGTTAAAGGGTAGCCAGAATTGCTCAAACTGTGAGAGCTCTGTAGCTGTCGCAAGGTCCTGGTACATCAGCATCGACGCCCCAGTGAGCTCACGATTCTTTTCACGGACCTCACGCACAGTCTTAACATAGAGCACCTGCTCATCCGTTGTCAGTGCGTCAAAGTCTTCTGGTCGCTCAGGAAACTCCAAAGGTGTGGCGCGTGGGAACTTACCAAATACTTCAGAATTTCCCCAACACCACTTTACTGCTTCTAACACGTAATTGTTAATTTTTAGAGGTGTAGCCTGGATAGCATTAAGAGCCTCGACATAAAGTGGCATGCCAAGCTTGAGGCGGTGCTTAACAGCATTGCGCTGCTCTTTGTTGGAACTACGAACCAAGGGCACCTGGGCTGCAGTTGCTTCGTCCAGGTAACATCCTGTATCAAAAGAAACCCAGGGCTTAGGTGCCACAATCATCGGTGCCAACATCGGCTCCTGCCAGGACGCCTGATAGTCCATGTTAGCTAAAGCCAGAGTAGCTTCGTCCGTAAGCCCTATACGCTTTTCAGTTCCTTTTTTAGTGTACTTTTCCCAGGCCTCGAAAATACCTGAGCCTTTGAGAACTGCACTTAGAATTGGACCGCCAACCTGAGCTCTACGGTCTTGGGTCCACTCTGGTACAGAATAGTTGGACTTCGATGCAATTGCCCTGGCCGCAGTCTCGCGTCCTTTAAGGCCTGCGTGTTCTTTCTCGACATACTTGGTAACACGGCTAAATAAAGTTTTATCACGTACCTTTAAACCCTGAGCCCAGACCTCTAGCTCGACTCTGTGTCCAATCTTGGTAAGTAAGGATGTCTTCTTACCATGTGTGATTGTCGAGTCCATTGCGGCGTTCAGACCGATGTAAGCAAGGATGTCTGGGTCACAGTCAACCAGGTCATCGCGCCAGGCACAAGGCTTACCAGGCCTTGACTGCTCTTCTTCAATAGCTTCTCTTAGGCACCTGGCTACAGCAGGCAGAGCGTTGTTGATGAGCAATTGTGGGTTATTCTGCGTTGAAGGCCTGTTATTTTCCTCTAGCCTCTTAAGGTATCGTTCTCTTCCGTTATGAAAAAACTCTTTCTCTCTAAGTAATTCTTGAGCCGTTAGCTCTTGTGTTACGTCTAGCATTACGCGTATCCCTCACAGTGTGTTCTAAAGGTGGACATAATTATTATGGTTAAAAAATAACCACTATGTCAGTGCAGGTTTTGGTTTTTTAAGTCACTCAAAAGGTGCATGACATCCTCTAGTTTCCTTAGGGATATACTTAAACTTTCTTGTATAAAGAAGCCTTCATCACGGCTTCCTTTATGGTGGTGCATTTCCTTCAGGTCTTGCTCAATAATATGTTTGAGCTTTGAGCAAGCCACGTCAGACCAACGTCTAATGTGGTCGTATTCAGACCCTGGGGCAGGTAGTCCTGTACCTGGCTCGTCACTTACACAATTGACCAGGGACAAATGTTTCTTCCAATTCTTACTATCCATAATGTTTAATCCTGTTAAAAATGTCAAAAGGGGCTTAGGCAGCCCCACGAGTCTCAAGCTTTCTCATAATGGCGCTGAGCGCATCAGGCTTGGTGTGGACGTATTTCTGAGTTGTAGCAATCGAGCGGTGACCTAGAATCTTTCCCAGGGTAATGCTGTCGACGTTATGCTCCATAGCCAGCCTTGTAGCGCAGGTGTGACGAAGGACATGAAAAACAAAGTGCTTGTCGTTCCTGGCTAACGCGTCACGCGCTTCTGCCCAGGTGTCGTAGAATTTACGATGGGTATAAGGTCCTGCTGGACGCATGTCTAAGGATGCCAAAGCTGACCGAGCTTCTCTGTTAAGAGGCACCAGGCGCTGGTCGCCGTTCTTGGTATCCATAAGAGTTATATAAGTACCGCAGTCACTAACGTAGCCCTGTGTTTTAGAGGTGGCATTATTGATGCCTAGAATCTCACCCAGCCGCATTCCAGTGTTGACGCCTAAGGTCACAAAGTGAGACATCCAGGGCTGGTTGCTGTGGTCTAAATAGTTGACCAGGTCAATAATCTCTTTGTCGCTAAAGAACCTGGGGCGCGAGCTTTTGACCTTGTGGAACTTCATGCGAGGCTTGCGCTCAATAATCTCGTGCTCCACTGCCAGGTTAAATAGGCAGCTGAAACATGCAAGGTAGCGGTTAACAGTGTTGTCACACAGTCCAACCAGCGCCAGGTGGTCAGTAAATACCAGGATGTCTTTGACGGTAAACTCGCCCAGGGGCTTATCTTGGTTGTCCTGGAAGTTAGCCAGGCGTTGAATCATGAACTGGCAGTCCCGCAAATGCTTGTCGTGCCAGAGTCGATGCGCGTTGGCATCCATAAAGGTAGTTAAAGTTTCCATTGTGATTCCCTCAATAAAAAAGGCCCCTAGCGGAGCCTGTTAGTGATTAAAAGTTAACGACACACTTGTGTAGGTCGTATGCCACAACACCAGACAGGTGCCTGGGTAAACGGTCAGACAGTATCTGTACCTGACTTGCTTTGCTGAGTGCCCAGACATTGTCAGAATGGTGGAACCCTGCAGGGCTTAGCAGGTTGACGCCTTGGTCAATAATTAAGTACCTGGCAGTTCCTATGAAATAACTTGCTGCATTACCCAGATTTTCTAAAGCGTCATAAGCATTGCTAACACCCAACGAATCCAGGATTGGAGACCCTTGGCCTTCTATAAGTTTTTTCATCTCTTCAGTCTGCTGTTCAATCGCTAGAGACATATACTTAGTGCTCATCTCTTCAGCCTGCTCTTTGGTCAGGCTAGAGGCATCGATTACTGCCTGGTGCTTAGCAACAAATTCGTCGTGGCGGGCTTGGATGTCAGCGGTAGATTCAAATTTAGTAGTGTTCATAATAATTCCCTCAAATCGTTGGTATAAAAAAAGCCACCAAAAGGCAGCTTTGTGTGTGTTTACATCTGTATTTCGTGGTTTTACCTGTGTAGAATCCATTGCCGCAGGAAGGGCCCATAGCTCAGCTGGTTAGAGCAGTCGACTCATAATCGATTGGTCGTAGAGTCGTCACAGGCGCTTCCTACATTAGTCAAGCAATGGACATTGCTGTTGTAAGAACTAATGTAGGCCCTTCATAGTCATCCTGGACTTAGGGGTCTTTACCTTGGTCGGTGCCACAATGTGGGCCAAGGGGCTGTCATCTGTACTGCCGTGGGGGGCCACCCCGTAATCACATCAACTGACTACATGTACATAATATCAACTGCCCCGCCGCGTTGCAATAGGTTCTACTAAGGTGGACATAACTCTAAAAAAACCCAAGTCACCGAAGCAACTTGGGGGGCCACAGGCCAGTAACCACGCGGCCTCTGCTTAGCATCAGATGCGTTGTGGGCATGTGACCGTAAGGAATAATTGAGTCACATGTTTCATGAAATTAGGGGGTTCCTGGTGGACAGGTACAGTGGTTTTTGCTGACCTTTTCCGTTTGCCAGAACAGGCCACAGTGCTCACACTTTTTGTATTCTAAAGTAGGCTCAAGCTGCGGCTTATTAAAAATTGCATCGAAGTTATCTTGGAATTTGTTGTAATCTGAGAAGGGTCTGGGGGAGGAGCCTTTGCCTGCCATAATTTGTCCTTTTTGTTCTGAGTTGTTCTATAGGTGGACATAACTATTTTCGGCAGGCATTAAGGCGTTTTGAGGGAGGGGTTATTTTGGACCGCGTAGGCCCATCAGTTTATCGGCACCTTTAATACCGAAGCTGGCACTAACCGCTATAAAGAGTAGGTATTGGTAGAAATCAGGTAATTCTTCGAGAGCCTGGAAGCCCTCTTTGACACGGTCAATAATCGTAACGTCGTCGACGGTTACGGCATAGCCTATTAATAGTAGGGGTAAGCTGAGCAAAATTACAAACCACTCGTCTTTCCAGGATGACGATGAGGCATCAGCCATCTTGGCTTCCCAGTCTGCATCATTCTGAATCACGTTCATTTTCGCCTGGTGCTTGGCCTGCTTTTCTTCGGCCTTGTTGCTCATATAACTTCCGACCAGGTCAGTCAGTGGTCCAATCAATAGTTTAAGCATCGTCTGCAGCTCCTCTTATCATCGCAGCAACTTCGACTGCACGGTATCCAACCTGGGAAGCATAGCGGCTATCCAGGAGCTCGTTGGCAGCTTTTTCCCATTTAGCCTCGCGGAGAAGTGCCAGGGTTTTCCTAAATGACATTAGCCTTGGGATTCCCAGGTTAAAACTTAAGTTGACCAGGGCTTCCTGAACGCATGCAGGCAACTTATCGAAATACGAAATGTTTCGCTGCAGGTCTTTAACGGCGACATCAATGTCTTCCTCCAGCATCATGTGCGCGACCCGAGTTGTAATGCCGCGCTCCTGGATGTTGTGGCCTACACCTATTGTGTAAATGCCCAGGTGGTCCTGGTAAAGGTCCAGGCGCATTCCTTCGTGCTTAATTAACGTCTGTCTTATTTTATCAATATCCATATTTCAATCCTTCTTTTTACCGAGGAGCCCCTGAACCGTTTCGGTTTCAAGAATCCGAATGCCGAGCCATAC
>Ga0209279_10000981_pt1 | contig 16257 bp, 15 predicted proteins | sample CoawatmetaG00DNA_3_FD_187508 | JGI IMG/M metagenome (GOLD analysis project Ga0209279, IMG submission 187508) | Marine microbial communities from the West Antarctic Peninsula - Coastal water metaG006-DNA (SPAdes) (version 2) | ecosystem: Environmental > Aquatic > Marine > Coastal ... | reverse complement strand
GCCATTCTCAATGCTTCTTCTTTTTTGGAGGCTATCCATAAGTCATATTCTTCTTGAGGCACAACTTTGACGACCACAGGCATAAATCCATGGCTTCTTCCGCATAGCTCTGTGCACTTGCCGCGATAGGTTCCTGGCTTATCAACGATTGTCCATGCTGTATTAATAAAGCCAGGAATTGCATCCTGCTTTATTGCAAAGTCAGGCATCCACCAAGAATGAATTACATCATTTGCCGTAATCAAAAAACGAATTTTTTTTCCAACCGGAATAACAACAGGCTCATCTACCTCTTCTAGGTAATGCTCTCCTTTCGGTGTTCTTCCATAAATTTCATCTAGGTCTGTTGTGAGGTTTGAGAAAAACCCAATGTTATCTTCGAGATACCTGTATTCCCATTTCCACTGATAACCAATAACCTGAATATTAATATCTCCTTCGGTGTCGTCATAAATTTTAGTCAATGTGTTTGATGCTGGAACAGCCATGAGCACTAAAATAAGAAATGGAACTATGGTCCAAGCCAACTCTAGTGTTGTATTTTCATGAAAGGTTGAGGGATTGGGATTCTTCTTTTTGGTAAATGCAAACATGGAGTAAAACATCACACCGAATACCACTATGCCAATCGCAACACAAATCCAGAAAATTAGCATGTGCAGCCCAAATACTTCCTTGCTGATTGCAGTAACTCCCTGCGTCATGTTTAAGTCATTCCAAGCAGCAAATGATGGGCTGGAAAAAATAGTTAGGAATATGGCGGCTAAGACTTTATTAATCGTTGTGGTAGCTTTTTTAAACATTAGAATTCCCTGGCTTCGATGAAACTTTTAAAATAAATAATTGATATATCTTATTATAACTAAAAATTATGTTCATTAGAAGTTTATTTAGCATTATTAACAAAGTAATAAGCGGTTTTTTTCTGAAGCTATAATAGCTTTAAAGCGTTATAAATTCTAGGAATTTTTGTTTCTAAAGTCATCTAAATTAAAGACCTTCGGATTGCTTGTATTGGCATCTGTCTCGTTGAGAGCTTTCGGCCTGTGTTCTTTATAATCACAATTTAAACAGTAGATTTTATTATCGTCTGGACTAATAGCGATCTTATCTAGTGCTTTGCATGATGGGCAAACTGCACCAGCAATAAAGCGCACGAAGTCTTTACTCATTTAACATCTCGGCTGCAGTTATTTTGGTATCTGGCTTTGTCCCGGTCCACATCTCAAAAGATAGAGCAGCTTGGTTAATTAACATGCCAATTCCGTCATAGCATTGATCAGAATATTGACTCGCCCACTGTAAAAATGGGGTTATCCCATTGGCATTGCTATAACTGAGGTCATAAAAAACTGTTTTTTCATTTGTGTATAAGTCTCCATCCCATTGAAAAGGTCCATCAAACCCTGCAGAGGTTGTATTGATTACTAATTGCATCCCCTTTTTAATATGGTGATTGCCTGAGAAACTCTTTAAATCAGATAGTGGTGAGAGTGGACCTTCGTTGTTATCGCCTGATGATAAAAACCTTTCTATCATGGGCTGTATCTTGCCTGGGGAACGGTTATCAATAAATATATTAGCTGGCTCCTCATTTTGAATAGCTGGAATAATGCTCTGTGCTGCACCCCCAGCACCTAAAATTAAAACATTTGTTTGTACTAGTTTGATGGATTTACAATGCAAGTCTTCTACAAACCCATTGCCGTCGGTTGAGTCAGCAATAATTTTATTGGAGTCTTTGTTATGAATTAAGATATTTGCTGCTCCAATTTTTCTAACAAGACTAGATTTATCGTCTGCCGATTTAATACACGCAATTTTATGAGGTAAAGTAATATTTAGCCCATCACCACCATCATTAAAGAAGTCTCTTATAAAGATATCTAGAGCATCAGATGACACTTGATAGGGCTGATAATCAATTTTAATGCCTGTTTGCTGTGCGAATAGATCATGAATCTTAGGCGAAAGTGAATGCACTATTGGATTTCCGATTACACCTAGCTTATAAATTTCATAATTTAAATATGCTCATTCCATTTTTTATCTATAAATCTTAAAAGTTTTTTTTCTTTCTTATTAATATCAGCTGAGAGTCTAAAAGGCCAATTAACTGCTGGAGGCATTGATGCAAGTATCGATTCAGTTCTACCATTGGATTCGATGCCAAATTTAGTGCCCCGATCAAATAGTAAATTGAACTCTACATATCTGCCCCTTCTATGTAGTTGAAATTCTCTATCCTGGGCCGTAAATTTATGCTTTTTATTCAACTCAACAAGTTCAACATAAGTTTCTATGTAACATTTAGCAATTTCCTCAAGAAAGATTAGGCTTTCTTTGATATCTTTATGTTGAAGTTGATCAAAAAATATACCTCCAATTCCTCTTTTTTCTTTTCTGTGAGGTAAGTAAAAGTAATCGTCACAATTTTGTGCAAATTTTTTATAGTATCTTTTATTAAAATTATCAACGCATAGCTTTGCACGAGAATGCCACTTAGAAGATTCCTCTTTAGTTGGAAAAAATGGAGTTAAGTCAAAGCCACCTCCTATCCACCAATTCTCAATAATATTATTTTTTCCTAGTTGCAAAAATATTCTTACGTTCATGTGACTTGTCGGACAAAATGGATTCATGGGATGCGCAATTGCGGAAACGCCTAGTGCATGAAATTTATGAGAGGTATTTTTAATGCTTGCTGCTATTGAGGAATCAGGTAATTTTTTACCAGATATTGATGAATAATTTATGGCTGCTTTTTCAATATTATCGCCTGTGATTGAGATCGATTTTCCACCGCCTCCAAGATCTCTTTTCCAAACTTTGGCGACTCGAATAGGTGGGGAGACATTAAGTTTTTTTATGCCTTCTTCAACACTTCTTTGGATCTTAATAAAAGTAGATTCTAAGGTTTCAAGTTCCTTTTTTGTAAGCTTATTCACGAATACAATCCATGGTTTTTAAATCTATTATAGACGAAGGTTTTATTGCTGACCCGTTATCAAAATTATATAAAGCAACATCATGATCTTGAAATATATCTAGAACCTCATCAAGGTTTGTAGATGTTGGAACATTACTAATATTTGCAGATGTAGAAACCATTAAACTATTAAATTTAGAAAGTAAGCTTTTAATAGGTTTGTGATTGCTTACTCTCATGGCAATAGTATTATTTACTGACTTTAAATGTATAGGTAATAAATCATTCGATTCATAAATAACTGTTGTATGTCCGGGCCAAACTTCATTTATAAAGTCTATTTGAGAGTTTATTAAGGGCTTAAAATATTGAAGTGCATGGCTAATTGTTGGCGCAAGAATTATAAAATTTTTTAAGGATTCTCTTTGCTTTAAGTGGTTAATTTTTTGAACTGCGTGGAAGTTAAATGCGTCACATCCAATTCCCCAAATACCCTCGGTTGGATGTAGTAGAATCTTTCCACATTCAAGCCACTGAACAGCTTCTTCCGGCTCATTGAATGTATTCAAATTCTTACTGGATTGACTCGTTAGCTTTTAAGACGTCGTCATGCATTTTAATTTTATATTCTTCTAGTTTTGAGGACATGTCGGCATCACTGGTTCCTATTATTTGAGCGGCACAAATTGCAGCATTTATCGCGCCAGATTTTCCAATTGCAAAGGTTGCTACCGGAACTCCTTTTGGCATTTGAACTGTTGCAAGCAGAGCGTCCATTCCATCTAAATCTCCACCAGCCAATGGAATCCCTAAAACTGGTTTAGTTGTTTGTGCAGCTATTGCGCCTGCTAAATGAGCAGCCATTCCAGCTGCTGCAATAAATACCTTGACACCATTTTGCTCTGATTCCTTAATAGTTTTTACTACCTCTTCTGGTGTTCGATGAGCAGAAAGGATAAACATGTTGTAAGAGATGTCGAACTGAGCAAGGGTATCGGCTGCGGCCTGAACCACAGGCAAGTCTGATTTTGAACCCATAAATATAGAAACAACAGCTTGAGATGACATAAATATTTCTCCGAAAAATTAATAAATTATTGGTTTACAGGTGTTGATTATAGAGAATGATCATATAATGTGTATATGGCAAAGCTAAATATTTTAACATTCCCTGATCCAAGGCTCAGGAAGGTAGCAGTGCCTGTAAGTAAATTCGACAAAAGTCTTAAAAAATTTGTGTCTGACATGTTAGAAACAATGTATGAAGAAAATGGTATTGGCTTAGCTGCTAGTCAAGTAGATTTCCATGAAAGAATTATAGTAATAGATATATCTGACGAAAGGAATGACCCAAAAGTCTTTATAAATCCAGAATTTAAGATATTAAACGACAAAAGTCTACTTTCATTCAATGAAGGCTGCCTATCAGTACCGGGAGTCACTGAAGAAATAGTGAGACCAGATAGCATTTACTTGAACTGGCAAGACATTAATGGAGAACATCACGAAGATGAGCCTTCGGGGCTATTAACCGTATGTATTCAGCATGAAATTGATCACCTAGAAGGTAAGCTAATGGTTGACTATCTATCGCCCCTCAAAAGAGACAGGATTCGCAAGAAAGCGACTAAATGACTGAATGACTGATTTTAGAAGAATTTAGAAAAATACATACTACCTATATGAAAATTTTATTTGCTGGCTCGCCTGGATCTTCAGCAGAGATACTTCAAGATTTATTTAATCAAGAATGTGAAATTGTTGGCGTAATAACCCAGCCAGACAAACGCTCAAAAAGAGCTGGCAGGAAAGACCCATCTGCTGTCTCAGTAATGGCGACTAACCTTAGCCTGCCTTTATTTAAACCACTCAAGATAGATAACGCATTCAAAGAAATCATTTCAACTATTCAGTGTGACTTTTTGGTCGTTTCTGCATACGGAAAAATACTGCCTGAATGGTTTTTAGCACATCCTGAGATCTCATCCATTAATATACATTTTTCATTGCTGCCAAAATATAGGGGCGCGTCTCCAATTCAGTCTTCTTTATTAAATGGTGATCTTGATTCAGGAATTTCAATTATGGAGATGACCAAAGGTCTTGATGAGGGTCCAATTTATAGTGCAGAGAAAATTACTATTCCAGAAAATGCGGACAAACATTTTTTAGAAACGGAGCTCACAAAAGTTGCAAATAAAGTTTTATTTACTACATTGTTAGAAGTATCAAAAAACAAAAAATTACCAACTGCACAGGATGATGAGGCTGCATCATATTGTACTAAGATTACAAAATCTTCTGGCAAGGTTAATTTTATTGATGAAGACGCAAGCAGTGTAATAAGAAAATTTAATGCGTTTAAGGATTGGCCATGTATATTTTTTGAAAAGAATAATGTCGTTATTAAGATACATGGAATCAAGCTATTATCTGAAATATTGTGTACCAGTGAATCAAGAAATTTTTATTTCTGCGCTGATGGACTTGCAGTAAAAACAAGAACTTTAACACTAGTAATTACTCACTTACAGTTCCCTGGTAAGAATATAATTGCTTCACAAGATGCAGCAAATTCTTATGCAGACTTTTTTGACGATTAAATAAATATATGCGATTCTTCCAATTGCTTAAAAAGAGGTTTAGTTTATAGCTATGAAAATTTTAATACTGGGGGCTGGTAGAGTTGGCAGCAGTTTAGCCTCTACTCTTTCAAGAGAAAACTATGATGTAAGTATCATTGACAACAATAAAGACAAACTACTTCGTCTTCAAGAGGACTTTGATCTAGCAACAATTATTGGTCATGCATCTCACCCAAATACCTTAGAAAGCGCAGGAGCAGATGAGGAAACAATATTACTTGCTGTTACCAGCAGTGACGAATGTAATATTGCCTCATGCCAGATAGCTAAATCAAAATTTAAGGTAAAGAAAACAATTTGTAGACTTTCAGATGCATCTTATCTTGATTCACTAGATGCATTTGGGAAGGGTAATATAGATATAGCTATTAGCCCTGAAAATGAGGTTACAGATCACCTTATTGATTTAATTAAGCATCCTGGCGCTGAGCAAATTGAGACATTTGCTAATGGTGCTTTAAAAGTTGTTTCAGTAAAGGCCAAAAAAGATGGGATGTTGGTTAATAGGGAATTAAAAAGCATTAAGAGTGATATGCCTGAAACAAAAACTTTTGTTCCTGCTATATATAGAAAAAGTAAACCATTTATTCCAGATGGCAAAACGATCATCAAAGAAAATGATGAACTATATTTTGTTGCTGCTGAGGATGATATCGATAGTGTAGTTCAAGAAATGCGACTTCAAGATATCTCAACATCTAGGATAATGATTATTGGCGGTGGGAAGATTGGCTTTGCTCTAGCTAGGGGCCTAGAAGAGGACTATAAAATTAAGATTATAGATCCAGATCGTGATAGGTGTGAGATGCTTTCACGTGAACTCAATAGATCAATTGTGCTAAATGGCGGTGGCTCTGATGAAGAACTGCTTAAAAATGAAAATATTGAAAACATTGATATTTTTTGCGCGCTCACAAATGATGATGAAACAAATATAATGTCTGCTTTTCTTGCTAAAAAGTTAGGCGCTAAAAAGACAATTATTATTGTTAATAATTATACATACATAAATATTCTTCCAAAAAACTTTGTTGATATTGCTCTTTCTCCACAAAGATTGTCTGTGTCAATGGTCTTGCAACATTTAGCTGAAGGAGATGTGCCACAAGATGTTATTTTTAAAATGGGTAGCGGAGCAGAAGCAATTGAGGGAATTGTGCACAAGAATACTGTCACTGCTAATTTTTTTAATAAGCCAATCGCAGAAATGCCTCTGCCTAAAAATTGCGTGGTTGCAGCAGTTACCAGGAATGATGAAACGTTTATGGGCTCTGACGAGCTATTGCTATGTCCGGGAGATAGGTTAATAATTTTTATTTTAGGAAAAACGGATAAAACAAAAATTCAGAATCTCTTTATGGAAGATTGATGAACCCTAAATCTATATTTAATTTATTAGGAATTTTATTAGGAATTTTTAGTATATCTTTTTTACCTCCCTACCTAGTAGCTTTTATATACAAGGAAGATGGTGGGGAGATTTTTTTATATTCTTTTTTATTCCTATCACTTTGCGGTGGATTAATGTGGTTTGTGTCTAAGCAAGAAAACTTCACACTTAATATTTCAGATGGTTTTGTTGTTACAACTCTGTTTTGGGTAGTTCTTGCGCTAGCTGGCTCAATTCCTTTTTATTTCTTTGATCTAGATTTAAAGTTTAGCGCAGCTCTCTTTGAATCAGTTTCTGGAATTACCACAACTGGCGCCACAGTTATTTCGGGTCTGGATGATTTACCAAAATCTATTTTAATGTATAGACAACTTTTACAGTGGATTGGTGGAGCAGGTTTAATTGTTCTGGCTGTAGCAGTTATGCCGGCGCTTGGGATTGGCGGGGGTCAATTGTATAAAACAGAATTACCTGGCAGTCACAATAATCAGAAGTTAACTCCAAGAATTGCTGATAGCGCTAGAGCATTATGGAAAATTTATGTTGGCTTAACCTTATCTTGTGCGTTGCTTTATGGTCTATCTGGAATGACTGCATTTGACGCTATAGCACATAGTTTAAGCACCGTGGCTGGCGGAGGTTTTTCAACACATGATGAAAGTATAGGTTTTTTTAATAGTGGTTTTGTTGAGGGGATATGTATTATCTTTATGCTTTTATCAGCGGCGTCTTTTGCAGTTCATTATGCTGCTATATTTGGAGGAAAGCCTTTAAAATATTTTTATGATGCAGAGTTTAGATTTTTTCTTTCTGTTGTGGGGATTATAATTACTATTTCTATTCTTGTAATTGCTCTGAGTGACACATACGCTGGATTAAATTCAACATTAAGCACCGCGATTTTCCATACTGTTTCTATTATTACTACTTCTGGATTTACCACAGAAAACTTCTCTCTATGGCCAGGCTTTTTGCCATATCTTCTTTTGGTGGGAGCCTTTATGGGAGCATGTTCGCAATCAGTTGGTGGTGGAATTAAAGCTTGGCGAGTTTTGATTATGATCAATCAAGCATATAAGGAGATATTAAAAACTATTCATCCAAATGCTGTTCTAACATCAAAAATTGGCACCAAGGTTATTGATGCAAAAATTGCTGAAAAGGTTTGGGGTTTTTTTTCGATTTATGTTTTTATATTTATGTTTTTACTGCTAGCAATGCTTGGCACTGGTTTAGATTTTGAATCTGCATTTTCTGCTGTCGGCGCTTGTTTAAATAATCTCGGCCCTGGTCTTGGAGAGGTTGCTGAAAACTACACTGTTATTACTGGTTTTGGGAAACTAATACTTTGCTTTGCTATGATCCTAGGACGACTGGAAATATTTACCTTATTAGTTTTATTTATGCCAGCGTTTTGGAGGCGCTAATTTTTATAAATATCTTTAGGTTCCTTCGAAAGTTTTCTAAATTTTTTATATTCCCAAGAGTACTCTTCAGGTCTTTTTAAAATTTCTGTTTCCATTTCTTGGTTCATGATATCTACTCCTAATTCACCGTAAATTTTTCCATCAGGCTTTTTGAAAGTCACGATATGTCCTATATCTGAATCATAACTAAGCGATGACATGAGAATCGGCATATTTGTTTTTTGTGCTAGTGATGGGGCAAGAGAAAATGAAAAGCATTCATGCCCAAAAAATTTAGAGTACTTTCCCAATCCCTCAGCGGGAACTTGATCGGAGGCCATACATGTCATTTGATTGTTTTTCAATGCTGCAATAATTGATTTAACGCCTCCAATACCAGTGGGCACCATTTTATTTCCACCCTCCTCTCTAAGTCTCTTTACAAAATTATTAACTTTCTTAGATTTAATCGTTTTATATAACGATGTGTGTTGTCGTTGGGCAGACATCCATCTCAAAAGAAAATCAATACTGCGATTGTGTATAGCAAAAATTATTAGTCCTGTTGAATTTTGTGACTGTGAAAATAGAAATCTATTATTTATTTTTTTTGTTTGTGCAATAATTTTTTCTGATGATCGAGACCAACAGTAAAGTGTTTCATAAAAACTTTTAATGGTCTCTATAAAGCTGCGTTTTGAAAGCTGCAAAATTTCTTTTTTTGATAGCCCTGGGAATGCAATGGTTAAATTCTTGCGGGTAACCTGAAAAGATGAAAGTAATTGCAGAAGATTAATGGGGGCAAAAAATAACAAGCAGTCTATTAAATAAAAACTTATTTTTAAGGGAAGTATTGTTAATGTCTTAAATAATATTTTCATTTTTTTAATTTTACTTCGCAATTTTGCTCAATTGCCTTATTTTATAGGTTTATATTTTTAGAGATACAGAAAAGCTCTATGGATTGAATTAAAAAAACTGCATAATGTAATTTACTAACCACAAAGATCAAAGGTATTATTTTGACTGCAAAAACAATGGAAGAACTTGTAGCGCTTTGTAAGAGAAGGGGGTTTATATTTCAATCAAATGAAATATATGGGGGACTTCAGGGACTTTATGATTATGGGCCATTGGGTGTTGAACTTAAAAATAATTTAAAACAGGCCTGGTGGAGGTCTATGGTTTTCGATAGAGATGATGTTGAGGGTCTAGACGCCTCAATTTTAACAAAACCAAGCGTTCTAAAATTTTCTGGGCATGAGGATACATTTACTGATCCTTTGGTTGATTGCAGAGAATGCAAATCACGATGGCGTGCCGATCAACTTAAATCGCCAAACTGCCCTTCTTGTGGTTCGAGCGATCTTACCGATCCAAGACCTTTTAACTTAATGTTTAAGACCTCCGTTGGACCTGTTGAAGATAACGATTCCTTTGCCTATCTAAGACCAGAGACTGCTCAACATATTTTTACTAACTTTAAGAACGTTGTAGATTCAACCTCTAAGAGCCTTCCTTTCGGGATAGCACAAATCGGTAAAGCGTTTCGAAATGAGATTACGCCTAGAAACTTTATTTTTAGAGTGAGGGAGTTTGAACAAATGGAACTTGAGTTTTTTGTAACCCCTGGTTCTGACGAGGGTTGGCACAAGGAGTGGGTTGAGACGCGTCTAGTCTGGTGGGCGGAGCAAGGTGTGCCAAAAGATAACCTGGAACTTTATCATGTTCCAGATGACGAGCTTGCTCATTACTCCAAAGCAACTGTTGATATTATGTATAAATTTCCTCACGGACTTGAAGAGTTAGAGGGGATAGCAAATAGAACTGATTTTGATTTAGGCTCCCATAGCAAAAATCAAGATGAGCTTGATATTAACTCATCTGTCATGGAGAACAAAGAATCTAATGCTAGGCTGGCTATTCAAGATCAGGAAACTAAAAAATGGACAGTGCCATATGTAATTGAGCCCTCAGCCGGAGTTGATAGGGGTGTTCTTGCAGTTCTAAATGAGGCATATAAAGTTGAAGATCTTGGTGGGGGCAAAAGCAGGACAGTACTTGCCTTAAGACCACACTTATCTCCCATAAAGGCTGCTGTTATTCCATTGAAAAAAAATCATGAGGGTTTAGTCGGAATTGCCTCTGATATCAAAAAGAACCTTCAAAAACTTAGGCTTGGAAGAATACTACTTGAAAACACTGGAAATATAGGGAAAAGCTACAGGCGTCATGACGAAATAGGAACCCCATTGTGTATAACAATAGACTTTGAAACGCTAGAAGATGACTCTGTAACTATAAGAGATAGGGATACAATGGAGCAAAATAGAATTAAAATTTTAGATCTTCCAAAATATCTTGAAACCTTAATTATTAAGTAGACAAATGTTTTCTTTTATAGGTATATTGCTTGATTAGAAGTCTTCTTTTCTATCTGATATTCTTCACAACCCTTATTTTTATATCTATCTTAATGATACTCACGTCTTTTGTGCTTTCGATAAAAAAGTGTCAAATGATAGCTTCGTTTTGGATCATAAATATCTTAAAAGTTCTTAAATATATATGTGGAATAGGTTGGGCTGTCGATGGGATTGATAATATACCTGACAAACCGTTTGTAAAAATGGCAAATCATCAAGGGCCCTGGGAATCTTTGTTTTTGCAAACCCTCATACTACCAACAAGCAGCATCATTAAAAAGGAAATCTTATTTATTCCATTTTTTGGATGGGCAATCTCTAGGCTGAAGCCTATTCCAATTAATAGGAAAGAAAAACATAGCAGCCTGAAGAGGGTCATAAGTATTGGCAGCAAAAGAATTAAAGATGGTTATGCAGTATTAATTTTTCCAGAAGGCACAAGAAGAAATGCAAAAGATGGTATAGGTAAGTTTGGTAACGGTGGCGCTGTATTGGCAGTAAGTGAAGGCGTGCCAGTCCTACCTATTTGACATAATTCTGGCGTGTATTGGAAAAATAAATCATTAAAAAAAGTAGCTGGTAAAATATCTATTGTTATTGGACCGCCAATTAATGGGGCTGATGCTAAAGAAATTACAAAAAAAGCCCAACTCTGGATCAGTCAGACTTATAAAAAAATTAATTAGATATCAAGATTTGCTACTGAAAGAGCATTTTGTTCAATAAACTCTCGCCTAGGCTCAACATCATCTCCCATAAGGGTTTCAAACATATCTGTAGCTTCTTGAGCATCAGCAATATCTACACGCATCATGGTTCTTTTTTCAGGATCCATCGTGGTATCCCACAATTGATCAGGATTCATCTCTCCAAGACCTTTATACCTTTGAACATCAATACCTTTAGATCCAGATTTTGAAAACTCTTTAAGGGCTATCTCTTTCTCATTCTCATCAAAAGCGTAAACGAAAGATTTGCCCTTGGTTATTTTATATAATGGCGGCATTGCAATGTAAATATGCCCATTCTCTAATATATCAAAGTACTGTTGATAGAAAAAAGTTAGAAGCAGAGTTCGAATGTGAGATCCATCCACATCTGCATCTGTCATGATAATAATTCTATGATATCTCAGCTTCTCAATATTAAAGTCTTCAGTTCCAATGCCGCAACCTAAAGCCTTAACCATTGTGCCAATTTCAGCAGACGAAAGAACTTTATCTATTCTGGCTTTTTGGACGTTTAATATTTTTCCTTTTAAAGGAAGGATTGCTTGGTATTTCCTGTTCCTGCCCTGCTTGGCAGAACCACCAGCTGAATCACCCTCAACAAGGTAAATCTCTGAAAGGGCTGGATCTTTTTCCTGACAGTCTGATAGCTTGCCTGGAAGACCCGCTAATTCAAGAACACCTTTTCTCCTTGTCATTTCTCTGGCCTTCCTTGCTGCTTCTCTGGCTAGCGCTGCTTCGGACACCTTTGCAAGAAGCGCCATTGATTCTTTTGGATTTTCTATTAAAAACTCATTGAGGCCTTTGCTTAAAATTGAACTAACAACACCCTCAACCTCAGAGGACACAAGCTTTTCTTTTGTTTGTGATGAGAACTTAGGATCAGGAACTTTAACAGAAATTACAGCTATTAGTCCCTCGCGAACATCCTCGCCTAATAATTCAACAGGGGCATTCTTATTTAGCTCTTCTTTTTTAATATAGGCCTTTAAAACCCTGGTTAAGCTTGATCTAAAACCTGATAAATGAGTTCCACCATCTTTCTGTGGAATATTATTGGTATAACATAAGACACTTTCATTGTATGAGTCGTTCCATTGCATTGCTACTTCAACAGTGATTCCATCTTGGCCACCCTCACACAGTACTGTTTGGCATAAAGCTGTCTTTCGGCCACGAAGGAAGTCTACATAGCTTGAAACTCCGCCTGAGTTTTGAAATTTCTTTGACTTTCCTGTTCTAGCGTCTGAGACCTCAATACTTACGCCGGCATTAAGGAATGAGAGTTCTTGTACCCTTTTATTTACTCTTTCAGTTTCAAAGTTGATAGATGTGAATATTTTATCTGAGGCTTTAAATGTAATTTCCGTTCCCGTCTCTTTTGACGCCTTAATTTTTTTTAGCTTGGTCGTGGCCATGCCTTCACTGTATTTTTGCTCATACATGCCGCCATCTCTACAGATAGTCAAGGTTAGCTCTTTAGAGAGGGCGTTTACTACCGATACCCCTACTCCATGAAGTCCGCCGGAAACTTTGTAAGAGTTATCATCAAACTTACCTCCAGAATGCAGAGTTGTCATAATTAATTCTGCAGCTGGCACCCCTTCACCCTTATGCACATCAACAGGAATTCCTCTGCCATTGTCTTTTACAGTAATCGAGTCATCTTTATTGATAATAATGTCAATTTTTGAACAATGGCCAGCCATAGCCTCATCAATACAGTTATCAACCACCTCAAAAATCATGTGATGTAATCCAGAACCATCATCAGTGTCGCCAATGTACATTCCAGGTCTTTTTTTAACAGCCTCTAGGCCCTTGAGAACCTGAATATTTGAAGAGTCATATTTTTTGTCGTCTGATTTCTTTTTTGGCATATTTATTATGTTATTTGTTCCACGTGGAACTTTTTCAGTTTTTGATTGCTGTGACCTATTTTACTACCAAAAAGATCAACAATGTTTGAAAAAATAAAACGATTTTCAATATACTTGAGTGCTGGAAGAAAGCACTCAAGCATTTCAGAGTCTAGCTCAGAAGACAGGTCATCCAATAAGAGAATTGGGCTCAGGTTATAGACCCTACCAAGCATAATATTTTGAGACATAGACCAGATAATTGAGAGCAGCTTTTGCTCGCCTCGGGAAAACTTGTCTTTGATAAGTGAGCCCTTACTTTCAAATATAATGTCTGCCTTGTGAGGCCCTTTGGTAGTTGATCTTCTTCGCAAGTCATTAGCGTGCATATTATTTAAATCAGTTTGAAGTCCAATTAAAGAATCGTATCCAGGAAATAGCTCAGCGGTAACCTCACAAAATATTTTTGCTCTATCATTTTCTACAACAAGACTTTGTACTAATTCTTGATAAACAACTTGAGTATCTTTAACCAAGGAAAATCTAAGTTCATTTAATTTTTCACCATTTGATGCCAGGGCTTCGTCATAAGCTCGTGCTTGTGAAATATCACCTAATTTTAGGGCTGAATTTCTCTGTTTTAGGGCGCGAAAATATCCAAACCAATCTTTGGCATACTCTGTTGATGCAACAAATAAACCGCGATCTATGTGCTTTCTTCTGTATTCCGGGGCATTGTCATTATAAAAGAATGTTTTGCTATCAATTGAAAAGGATGGGAAAGCGCGCACTAACTCGCTGGCTGTAACCTTGGAGTTGTTGATTTTAATGTTAATGGGTAGTGTTTTCTGTTTTTTTATCTCTAAAATAGATCCACTTAAATCATCATATGCCTTAATAATAAAAGCTTCGGCACCCTCTTTAATGAGAGATTCTAAGTTAGATGTTCTAAATGATCGGCCAGACGTGGCAACAAAGATAGCCTCTAAAATTGATGTTTTTCCGCAGCCATTTTTTCCATAAAGCAAGGTGGATTGGGGAGATAGATCTAAACTTAACTGCTCAAAGCACCTAAAATTTCTTAATTCGATTGTTGAAAAGGCCACTAGCCTGACTAAATAAGGAGGGGCATTACGACGTATTTTGGACTGTCTGTTTCAGGTGGTGTTAGTAAGCAGCTTTTATCTGAGCCAAAGAAGTTGATATGGCAAGTGTCTGTTTTCATGTGTGACATGATTTCTTGTAGGTAAGTAACATTGAATGCTATATCAAGATCCTCGCCTTTATAGGAGGCTGGGAAAAACTCTTCTGCCTCTTCTTGCTCTGGATTATTTGCTGAAATTCTTACACCGTCTGATGAAGTAATTAATCTTATCCCTTTGTATTTTTCACTAGACAGAACTGAAACTCTACTCAAAGTATCAGAAAAATCTTTAACATTTATTTTAAGAACTGAGCTCTCTCCCGAGGGTATGACTTGTTGATAATCAGGAAACTTTCCGTCGATTAGTTTGCTTTTAAAAACTAAATTTCCAACAACTAATTCTAGGGAAGCGTCGTTGATCTTTAACTCTGCATTTCCACTTTGATCTGATAGAAATTTTGCAATCTCATTAATTGATTTACGCGGAACAATTCCTGAAAAAGTATGCTCAGATGTTGTGGAAAGATTGGCAACCGCCAACCTATGTGCGTCTGTTGTAACTGCTGTGATTTGACCATCACCGATCGATAAAAATAACCCATTTAAGTAATGTCGCCAGTCTTGATTACCCATAGCAAAAGAGGTGTTTGTGATCAACTCTCTGAGCTCCTGAGCTGGGATTATTAAAGGGGAGTCACCAGAGTCTATATCAAAAATCGGGAAGTCAGAACTGGGCAATGTCGATAGTGAGTACTTACCATTAGTTGTTTTTAGGCTTAATTTATCGCCGGTTAGACTTAAATTAATATCTTCACCATCTGGAATTAATCTACATAATTCATTTAATTTTTTCGCAGATGTAGTGGTTTTACCTGATGATTGCACGCTCGATAATGGGCCGCTTGTTGTTACCTCAGATTCTAAATCTGTAGCTGTTAATTTGAACTGTGATTTCCATTTAATTTGTTAGGGTCCTGTTAAGGTTTCTGTAGTCCTCCTCAAGGGAAGGAATTTCTTTTCTAAGCTCTTTTATTTTTCCACAAGCATGAAGAACTGTGGTGTGATCTCGGCCATTAAAAGCCTCTCCAATTTCTGGCAAACTATGATTTGTAAGTTCTTTTGTTAGAGCCATAGCAAGTTGCCTTGGTCTGGTAATAGACCGGCTTCTTCTTTTAGATAATAGATCTGATAATTTGATGTTGTAATATTCTGCAACTGTTTTCTGTATGTTATCAATACTGACCATCTTGGCAGAGATTACAAATAAGTCCTTAAGGGATTCCTTTACAAAAGGAATATCAATCTCTTGGTCTGAAAAACGAGAATTTGCCACAACCCTTTTTAATGCTCCCTCAAGTTCTCTAATATTGGATCTGATTCTTTGGGCAATATAAATAGCGCAATCGTTAGGCAGGGCAACTCCCATGGAGTTAGCCTTACTTAATAGAACTGCTGCACGTGTTTCTAGTTCTGGTGGCTCAATAATTACCGGCAAACCCCAACCAAGCCTAGATTTTAGTCGCTCTTCAAGACCATCAATTTCTTTTGGGTATTTGTCACATGTCAAAATCATTTGATTGTTTCTATCTAATAATGCATTAAACGTATGAAAAAACTCTTCCTGGGATTGCTCTTTTCCAGCAAAAAATTGAATATCATCTATTAATAGTGCATCTGCGTTACGATAAAACTCCTTAAACTCGCTCATAGCACCTAATTGCAAGGCTTTT
>Ga0209279_10000980_pt1 | contig 16264 bp, 16 predicted proteins | sample CoawatmetaG00DNA_3_FD_187508 | JGI IMG/M metagenome (GOLD analysis project Ga0209279, IMG submission 187508) | Marine microbial communities from the West Antarctic Peninsula - Coastal water metaG006-DNA (SPAdes) (version 2) | ecosystem: Environmental > Aquatic > Marine > Coastal ... | reverse complement strand
CTAGCTCTTCTCTCTGTTCTTCAAATCGTTCCTTACCTACTCTACCTATAGGACTATCTTCATCAGAATAATCTTCTAGTAGCTCTTCGGTAATGTCCCCAATCTGTTCAGTGATATTATCCAGAGTCGAGTTCTTTAACTCTTCATTAACTTGACCGTTAGGTATTGATTTACCAGCCGCTAACCACTTAGCTAACTCTTCAGGTTTGTCTCTAACGTACTGGTTGTATATTTGAATATCTTCTTCTGAAAGTTCGGGTGTAGGAGTATTAGTATTGTTATTAATTGTACCGTCTAAATTAACACCACCTGCTCCCTCATCTACAGCGTCACCTTTGAAATCAAACTTAACTAACTGATCTTCAGCAAAATCTTCTGTTAAATCCTGTAACTCGTCTTTTTGATCAAAGCTTAACTCTTTACCTTCATTAGCAGTTAGCATCTCTGCCGTCTTCTTACGATAAAAGGTACGAGACCTTCTAATTATTTTTGTTTGTGTTCGGTCAGGGTAAATAGAACCCATCTCAAGCTTCTCTGTAATTAACTTAGTAATTTCATTACCTACAGGTTTGAACTTTTCTTCTAACCCACGCAACTGCATGATAGTATCAAGCTCACCCATGAGGGTAGTTGTAGCGTTAGAGTTTATGTCCCCTTTAGATTGTAGATACGCTGTAAGAGACTCTGGATTCATCTTGACAGGATCACCAGCAATGTCATTTATTACATTACCATTTTTATCCGTTAAGAATTCACTGTCGGCTATCGCTGAGAGTTCTATGAGTTCTTTAGTGTTATTATAGTTAGCTGCGGATACTTTATCAGCAACAGTTGCTTTGTTGACCTGTGCTAAATAAGCTTCTTGTTCAAATCTAGTAAGTTTGCCAAAACCTTCTTCCTGCACTTTCGTTTCTAAAACACCTTCGTAAGCATCATCTATTGCTTTAAAAGTTTTAGCCTTTCGTTCTGCTGCTTGTAGGTTTAGTTCGCTTATTAAATCTGATTTTTTCTTCTTAGCTATTGTTTGTTTAAGATCCTCAAACTTATTAATGGTGCTCGGATCTTGGAATAGATCAGGGGTATTAGCAGGATTCAATAACTCATCATTGTCTGTAGCTATGGCTATTGCCATGACTCTTTCAGATATAATCTTCTTACGCTGTCCGTTGGATAACCCAGAAGTCTCTGCTAGTAGTCCGTCTAACGCAACTATGTTGCTCCATATATCAGCGCCACTGGTCTCAGGGTTGGCGTATATCATATCATTAACAGAGTTACCAAAGGCTCTTCCGAGTCTATCAAGGTTCTCTGCTGATTTATACTTGTTGTTCTGTACGTCTAACTTCCCTAAGAAACCCTCTAAGGTACTATTACGTGCCATCTGTCGGTGTAGACTAATACCATCTTCTGCATCTGTAGCAGAAAACTGGCTGTTCCTTAACTCACCATAGGCAGTATCATCACTGTGTAGTGTTCCTGCTGTGTCATAATCTTTTTGTATCTGTTGGAAAGCTTTAGTCGCTTCCTGTTTACCTACATCCTGTGCTAACTGTATTTGTAAGTACACAGGTAAGTCGGCATAGTCCTGACTCTCGGTTAAGTTTTGGATACGTCCTTGCTCAATGTCTTCGATAGCTTGTGCTGTGGTAGTGGCTAAAGACTCTTTTTGCTTACGAGCCTTCTCCTCTAACTGCATAGCTTTACCTTTGACAGCAGAGCCACCTAAACTAGCCAGAGCTTCTAAAGCCTTAGCTGTTTGCATCTTACCGCTTTTAGCGAGCTTCTGTTCGGCTGTTTCTGTCCGTACAAAGGTGTCAACGAGTCCAGCTTTTTTCTCATAAGCTTTCGTTGCAACTGCGTTGCCGAAGTTTACAGCCTCAGCTTGTGATTTATTTAATGCCATTATGTTGTCCTATCCTACGTTGCTATAATCGCTATATTGGTTTGCGGATACGTTGCCTGTGTTAGCTTTAATTTTAGTGAGTCCACCGCCAGCTTTGTTCTTGCCAATGCTTTGCATACCACCACGCACTGACATTCCAGCTTGTGCGCCTCCTGCGGCTGCACCTAATACCTGACCAAACGATACACCAGCACCACCTGATACTGCGTTAATGCGGGATTGGTATGTTGATTGCTGTCCTAATCTTGTCTCACCTAGCTGTGCAGATTCTCGTCCAAGGTTTTGTGTAACCATAGTGTTGGCTTCTAAACCTTGACGCATGACGTTTGCAATGATTGCATTGTTAGTGTTGCCTAAAGCACCTGACTCACCGCCAGCTACTACAGACCTTGCTACTAATTCTTTAGTTCGAGCATCGTTACTGAATGCTTCTACAGCGGCTGCTTCATCGTTCTGTAGTTGTTGTAAGTTAATCTGGCGGTCAGCATCTGACTTAGCTTGTACTGCTGCTCGGTCACTTTCTGACTTAGCTGCGTCTTGGGCATCACTAGCAGCGTTTGCCGCTTGCACTGAAGCTGCCATAGACATCACGCCTATAGTTATTGATACGGGATCACACATTTTTCTTAATCCTCACGAACTGGTAGAAGGGTTGTTTCCCTACTCCGTATTCTTTGTCTAGTTGGATGAACTCAAAGCCTAATGACTTGAGCCATCGCATCGAGATAGTATTATCTACATGAACGTAGTTAAGCAAAAGGGGGTAGGTATCACTGATACGTTCTACCCACTCTCTTGCTTGAGGGATAAACTCCCTACGTGTTTCTATTAATTTATCTGTACCGAGTAACCACGGGCTACCAAACAGTCCTACATCTGCCACACCAAACATACCTACAACACTTCCATCTGCATGGATAATCGTGTTGCACTCCTCAGAGCCGTTGTAGCACTCTCTAAGAGACTCGTAAGGTTCTAACCCGTTACTATAGAGTATCTCAGTAACGTCCTGTGAGCGCATATTAGGAGCCATCTCACGGCAGTCTTCAAACTTACTTGGTCTGTAATGGTGTGTCATATTATAGTCTCTTGTTTCGAAGTGTTATAAACCCTTCCCACTCTGCACTTTGAAATACGCAAGGTAGATGAGAGTCATTAGTTATAGTTATATCGGTTTCTTTAGCTTGGGACTGAACACCTACACTTAGATCACCATCCTCTACAACGGGTGAATAACCTAAGATGTTATCCCCTTGCCCTAGAATACGACCAGTGAACGTAGTCACTTTCTCGTCTCTACCTGTAGATTTAACAGCAACTTTAAAGGTTCCTGTATCATTATAGTTAATACCTAAACGTCTTAGCTGCAACCTTGCTAACTTTGTAGTATCACCTGTATCTGGTTTATATACTTGCTCAGACAGTTGATATTTAAAAGTGTAGGGTTCCCCAGCATAGACATAGTTATTAACTAAAGCACCATTTTCTTTGTGTAGTTTATTATTAATATAAGCAACTACTTTAGCTTTCTCTGAAGCAGTATTACCTACCGCAATTATATCACCTTTGTGGTTAATAAATTGAGAGGTAGTTGTAGCTGTAAACTGTGAATCTAAAACAGCCGCATCAAACGCACTACTGTATTGAGTCACTTTAACTCTGTGGTCTAATAAAGTGTCGTAAGACTTAGCAGAAGTTTCTACAGAAGTCTCAGCGATATTAACAACCAGTGTAGTACCAGAGTTAAACCAATCGGTATAGTTCTGCTCTGTAATAACAAGGGTTGTAGATATTTGTGGAAAGGCTGCGCTACCGCTGCTATTCCAAGTAGAGATAGGTATAGTTTGCCCACCTACTGTAAGTGAAGTAGGTAGTTGAGCTGCTGTAGCTGGAGCTGTTACGCCTCCTGTTACACTTAATAACCCTATCTGAACATAGATACCATAAGTGTTAGCCACGTTGTTTTTGAAAACATACGCAGCATCAATATCTGAGTTAGAAGTAGTGCCTACAATAGCAACTGCGCCTGTAATTGTATTAAGACCTTTAAGAGTATGAGAAACACCACCAAAGTCTTGTGTAGTAGTTCCTAAAGAAACCGTACTAGAGAATGAGTTAGCTTCACTATAAGTTATATCTGAGGTTGAAGTACGTAAGCTCATCTTTTCAAATGAACCATCAATAAAGGTTATGTATAAGTCAGCGTTATTGAAAGCCACGTCCATAACATCTTTAGAAAACTTCCACTTAGACCATGCGCTCTGCAATCGCTCGTTACTTGAGTTATACCAGTTGTATATGTAAACCTCGCTTTTAACGGCGCTTGTTAAGCATACAAGAATATCCTCATTCGTAGACGCTGCCATTTTCCTAACATTACCTGCTAAGTATTCTGGAACGTGTGAAGTTACCGCTACAGCATCCTTAATCTCTGTATCACCAGCAGTAAAGAACTCACGTATACCCGCAAAACCCCCTGCTTTAGTCGCAAAGAACACACTGTTGCCCGCACCTACTGGTGTTGCTTCTAAATCACACTCAAACTTCGTTGACTGATCGATAGAAACTTCTGTAGGTGTTAGGAGCTGTGTTGCTGATAAAGTAAATTGGTTTAGCTCTGAGAAGAGTAATAAGTTATCTTGAATTGGAACTGCTGCTTTTAATACAGACACTTCGTTCTGACTAACTGCTACATCAATAGGATCTGAATCTAATAAGGCACGTACCGTTGTTCTCCAAAAGTTAAAATAACCGCTGGCTTCACTAAAGACTACGTTTTCACCTGCAAGCACACCTAAGCGGTTACGGTGAAAGAACACATCAGTTAAAGCCTGACCAACAAAACTTGGACGAATATTAGTATCATCATCACCTGCCTTACGTTCATCCCAAGAACCTTGTGCAAACTCAAAGCGTAAGCTACCTGATTGCTCTGGATCTTGTTTAAGTAGGTGAGGCATTGTAGTTAAATCAAAATAGTTAAATAGACCTGCTTTAACACTTTCCTTCCAATAACCTGACCCTGCTTCTCCAGTAAAGACTACATGGAAGTTATCTTCTTTTTTCTGGTTATCACCAACAACACCTAATCTAAAACCATCAATACATTGGTTAGGTAGGTCGGTAAATGACTTAGCATTGTCTTTAAAGACTCTAAGGTTTGTACCGCCATCATCATCGGTAGCTATAATAGTAAAATCTTTTAACGTGCCGTTTGCTGGCGATTGAATTACAAAGTAAGGTTCATCTGTATACTCAAAAGGTTCAACTGTTAAAGATACTGTAGCAGTACCCCCAGTCCCAGCTGTTGCAGTTGTTTGTTTAATACTAACATAAGGCAAGCTTACAGTAGCAAAATCGTCCTCATCGTAGCCATAAGAATCAGCAATTACATAAGTAGCAACACTAGGTGGTAGTTGTATTTTCTTATTGAATTGTGGGTCACTAGAGGCGTGGTCATCGTGATACCTCCACCCTTGCACACCGTTTACATCGTAATCAATAAGTGTACCACCCACTGTTACTAATAAAGTGGAGGGGATAGAGCTGTAAACAGTAGTAGTTAATTGTATTGTCATTAACGCTGCTACAGAAGACTCCAAGTAATCACCGTCTTCGGTTATTTGTAAAGGATAGGAATAAATTGTTTCAAACTGTGTAGATGTTGATCCTTGTGCTTGTTGCCCGTTGTTAGTAAATACACTAGAGCCAGCGCTTGCGATTAAAGTTCCTCGTAGAGCAGTTAATACAGAGCTTACTTTAAGGTTTTCGTTATAAACAACACCAGTACTACTATAATTACTAGTACTAGGATCTTTATTAGCGTTAAGTGTCAACGCTGAACCTACAAGAGGCTGTAGCGTAGAGTCCGAAGTTTTAGTGTTGATAGTTATATTATAATCCCTACCGTAGTTTACTGTCTTTAAATAAACTAAGGCACTAAAACCAGATACGTCAGGTATCTTTTGACTAGCCATCCCTACTATTTTATTTTTATTCAGTATAAAAGTTGCATCAGCTACGGAGGTAGAAGTTATATCGTTATTTGATAAAGCTGTAGAACCTGCTCCTACTAAGTAAGCTGTATCATCTGAGTTACCATAGTAAGTTACAGTGGATTTTACATAAGTTATAGTAGTACCATTAGCAAGCCAACTAGACTTCTTAGACTCATACCGTAAGTTACCTAAGATGTCATAAGCAAGAACGATAGGTGTTGTAGCATCGGGGAGGATAACTACAGTGTACTGCTCGTCACCACTGCGTTTGTAAGTATTTATATAAGCATCTGCTAACTCAGCCGTACTTAAAGTCTGTACATTACCTGTAGCTAGGTTGCCTAGTTGAGGTGAAGCTGATGTACTCACTGACCAACTAGAACTACACCGAACTAACTTCTTTAAAAACTTTGTAGGTGGGCGTTTCTTCAATCCGTCTACAACATCAGATAAACCATTTTCCTGCACCTCACCTTGGCTCTCTAAACGGAGAGCTGCTGGTTGTTGTGAAACCCCGTTGATGAGGTTTGGAATACTTTTAGAAACTAATGCCATTGTTATATCACCTTTATTTAAAGAGAGCGGTTAAGCACTCTTGCGGTACTTGAATCATCAAATATATTATAGTCACCATTATCCCCTTCCATCTCTCGGAGGGCGAATAAGGCTTCTTGTTCATCATTCCTGTTCATTGCCGACAGCGTGTCACTACCAACTACTCGCTCTTGAAAGATACGGGAAGCTTTAACAGTGACGTAGCGTCTTGCTACTTCAGGACATAATTCAAAATTAAGTAGGATAACCACATCAAGTGTGAGAGGTGCGCCTATGTTGTAAGTATGTTTTACTTTGTCGTACATCTTGTTGCCACGTTGTACGTATTCATTCTTAGTGCTTCTGTATTTCGTTACAGAGGAGGCTAAATCTGCTCTTAATATCTCTGTAGGAAGTACGACATCACCGCTAACATTAGCAGCAACGATATAGTCTGGTTCCGAGTTAAAGTTCCAGCCACTTGCTTGGACACTTCTAGAAACTTCATTGAGAATTGTCTCAGCAGTCTCGGCATCTACTAAGCCAGATGTTAAACTGTTTACTGGTGCTTCACCAATAGTCGACAGCATAGAATTTACTGCTTCCAGTTTTGTTGTGGGAGTTGTCATGTTTACCTCAATGAAAAAATAAAGAGAGAAACACCCCCGAAGGGGTGCTCTCATTTTGGCTATTAAACAATAGCAATCGCTGATTTGCCACGTAGTACGTTGTGACCCATAGCGTATTTAGCTACCATTAATGTACCTTGACGATCAATCTGATACTCAGACTCAACACCTAGATCCAATAACTTAACTGTAGCAGCCGCATCTTTAGTAAAGATAAGACCTTTCAAGTTAGCTACTGTCGCATCATAAGCTGCGTTACGAGCTTCACCAGAGTTAGATGAAGTCGATAAAGGAGTAGGAGTAGATTGTGCCGCTGTTGGCAAGTGGTTAGACATTAATACTTTAACGCCGCCAATTGAAGGAGCTTGACCTAAAGCAACGCTACCATTACCACCAGCATCACGGTTCATCGCAGTGTTAACAATAGTGTTAGCCTGTGCGCCAAACAACAAGTAGTAAGCTTCAGGTGTTAACACCAAGAACTTCTCACCAGTTACATCATGCTCGTCAAACTTTTGTAAAGCTTTAAATACAGCATTTACAATTTCTTGACCAGTTGCAATAGTGTTACTAGTATTAGTATCAATAACACCACTAGTTTCTTGAACGCCGGCTGTACCTGAATCAGAATCGATTACGTTAAGGTCATCAAAGTCTGCTGAAGACCAGTAACCAGCTAAATCACCACCTGAAGTAGTAGTTGCAGCTTTTAAGATAGTAGAGAAGATGTTTTTATCCGCAGCGTTAGCTAAGGCATTACCCATTTCTTTACTATAAGTAGAACGAACTTCATAGTGATTCATTGCTTCGTCAATTTTAGGAACGAAAGCTGCTGATACTAAAAGATCGTCAACTGTTACAGTTACTTCGTTATGCGCTACAGAGTCACCAAGAATGGTTTTACCTGCTGCGTGATAACCTGCATCGATAGTACCGATACTAGGGAACTGTGCTGATTTACCGTTAGAGATTGTGCGAACTCGGTGAAGAGGCATCGCAATGTTTTTCTCTTCAAATGAAGTTAATACTTCACCAGAGAATTGTTTTAGAAATAACGAGCGATTAACGCCAGTTTCGTTTACTTGTCCTAAACGTGATACTGCACCAGTATCCGTTCCGTTGGCTGAACTTGACCATACCATAATGTTTTACCTTTTAAGTTAAATGTTTAAATGATTGATTATTCTACTCAGTCACTTAACACTCAATCTGTTCTCTGAGATTGTCCACCGCAGCGGGTCAAAGGTAATAAGTTTTTTGTGTTATCGTTTCTTTTAGAATTAAAAAAGCCACCCGAAGGTGGCCAAAGAGACTATTGTACGTTGCTGCGAGCAAGTTTGTTCGCAACTTGTTGACGGTACGCTGGATCAGTTTCGTATCGGGTGTCCCTCATAGCCGCAGTCACTTCTGCCCACGAGCTATAATTACCGCCTGTTGAGGAAGTAGATTGTCCACCAATTAAAGATGGGTCTGATCCTTCTACAGATTGATACTTGCTTCTTAAACCAGTGATAGCCAACTTGACCATCTCAATGTCTCCAGAGTCTACAGACCGATCATAGGCTGCGATTTCAGCTTTGCTGAGGTTGTCGCTTGCCCATTGAGTCATTGCTGCATACTCTTCTTTTCCGCCTGCGCTTTCGTAGACAGAACTTTCGTAAGAGCTGTTAAGAGCCTCTTGCCCTTTAATCCAACTGCTTACCAAATCCTTAGAGAACCCTGCTTCTGCTAACGAGTCATACGTAGCATCTGAGAGTCCGCCTTGTTCGTTGTATTCACCCTGTAGGGCGTTATAATCTATACCTGCATCTGCCACAGCTTGTTGTACAGTTTCAGCATTAGGTTGTTCACCTTCTGGAGCTGCTTCTGCTGCTGCTGCTTCTGCTGGAGCTGCGGGCTCTTCACCTGATCCCAACTTCTGTTCTAGTTGGGCGTATGCTTCAGCCATCTGCTGTGCATCTTTAAACTTATCAGGGAGCCACTCAGGACGCTGCTCTTGATCAGGATTATTATTCTGTTCAATTTGCTCGCCTTTAGCAATCATTGCGTCTGCGTGTTCTTTATTCTCACCTTGTTCTTGGTGTGTAGATAATTCTTCTGTACTCATAAATAGTCTCTTTAGTTAAATGTTAAGCCATCTCTGTGGTAAATTTCTTGCCTTTCCACATAAAGGTTTTATCACCTCTTTTTATTGCGGCTCTAAAAGCTTTCCCACGGGTAGCTGGTTCTTCAGGTTTAATAACTTTAGGTCTACTGATAGCATCTAGTACTTTCTCTACCTGTTCCACTGTATGGTGTGCTTTATTTCCACCACCGTAGTAGCTATTTCCTTTAAAGATTGTCTTGCCCTTTCGTTTGGTATCTTTAGCTACAGGTATACTTGCCCATTCCTTAGCTAAATCTAAAAGAGCTGCATCCCTATCGTCACTCTCTCCGTTTAAATAAGCACCTAGCTTCGATCTTTTGCTCTTCATTAACCACACACCTAACTGGTCTTGTACATCTTCAGTGAACTTTGTAGTTCCATCAAGCCCTAAATCATTAACTGCCATGTTAAAAGTCGTTGGGATGAGTTGATAACGACCTACTGCAAATAAACGATCTTTGTCACTAGCATCAGAGATAGCTTGTTTAGTTTTTATTTCAGCTATGGTCATATCAGTTAAAGATTTATTGTCCCTTACTGTCTTGTGTGTTGAGCCTTGTATTTTATTTTTTAAAGTACCTCTGTTTGAGCTAGTATAAGTACCCTCACCTTTGGCAATTAAATCCAATAACCCTTTATGTGGGTTAGCTGTGACCACCTCTTCTACTACTGGAGGCACTTCCTCTTCTACACCACTCCACTTATTACTTAGCAAAGTGTATTGCTCTTGTGGTGTTGATGTAGCGTAAGCAGGGTTTGAGGTCATAAGAAGTTTAGAGTTAGCCATAAAGTTAGAAGCAGCTTTAGCTTCGAGAACATCTCTAGGGATGTCCGTAGACAACCCCGATCCATGTTTAATTCTTTCTGACTCAATCCAACTTTTATTTGCTGGTATCTCTGCATCGATATACTCCAAAGGATCTTTGTCAGCTAAATCATTATAGAATAATTGCTCTGCTGATGTTGACATTATTCTTCCTCAGGCATCTCTGCCATTGCATCCGCAGCACCCTTAGCCATAGGAGCAACACCCTTCTCAGCCATTTGCATCATCATCTGTTGCTGTTGGGCTTCTTGAGCGGCTTGCTGTTCCTGTTGTTTCTGTTCAGGTGACTTAACTAAACCTTGTGTATCAATACCAAGAGAAGCACCTAAGCGAGATAGGTAATCACCGATATTTAATTCACTTGCAATAACATCCTGACCTAAAGGCTGGAGCATTGAAAGGAATGATTGAAGTTTGTTAAGATCCTGTCCACGACCCAGCGCCTCTAAACCAGTTACGATTTGAGGCTTTAAGGTATCTTTTGGAAACTTGGGCATCTTGCCATCTTTCTGCATCTTATTGAGCAGGAGATTAACAAGGGGAACTTGAAATTCTTGTGATAGTACAGAGTAGATTCCACCGAGAGCAGTCTCTAATTCCTGTGCCATGAAGCGTACTTCTTCTGCCGTTACTCGTTCAGCGTTCCGTTGTACGGAGCTGTTAAGTAAGAAAGCATACGACATACGTTCTGTGATGGTGTTCATTGTTTCTTGTGCAACTCTAAAGTCGTTAAACTTGTTTGCTTGCAGTGTCGTCACATCGTTAGCATCACCAGAGATGATCCCACCGTTAGGTGCGTCTGCTATGTTAGTTATTCTAGTTGTACCATTAGGGCGAACCATGAATAAAAGTTTAGCGCTTGCTGCGCTGCCTTCTACGATAGCTTGTGTTAAAGCTTCAAGAGATTTTAAATCACCTGCATACTCTTCTACAAAACCTCGGCCATAATCTTCACCGTCAATAGAGATAAAGCGTAGAGCCATCCAAGGTAGTTTATCTTCAGGGTATGAGCCTTTAGTTTTTGGTATTACAATACCGTGAACTTCTTGATGTACTTCAAACTTCTTACCTACTCTTCGTACACAAGTATACAGATCACATTCTTTCTTATTAATGTCTGCTTGGTACTCAGGGTTCTCCATTAAAACTTCTAATATCTCAGGAGGTAGTGCGTCATACGCAACAGTCTCTTTGACAATAATCTTCAAGAGGTTGCCCATAGTATCACGCTGGATAACAAAGCGATCTAGTCGATAGATCTTCATACCACCTTTGGGAGGCATATGGACTAGAGCATTACCTGTTACGATAAGCTGCTTTAAGGCTTCAAACGTAGGCACACGAATAGCTTTTGATTCTACAATCTGTGTGGCACTACGTTCAATACGAGCTAGAGCTTCTTCTGCCTTACCTCGTTGATCACCGCCTAACTCAATTAAATCGAAGTCATCTATAGTCAAGCGAAAGAAAGGAGTATTAGGTGGGAGCAGTGTCATTAACAGTTTCGATGCAAGGTTATTAACACCTCTAGCACCTACCGATTGGAAGGGTGTGTTGTAGTTAGACGATCCAGTGTGTCCCTCTGGAGGGAGTAACGTAGGTATCGTTAACTCAGCACAAGCCCTTGCTCTTGATAGGAACGCATCTCTGTCTGCCGCCATGTTCTCATAGCTTTTACCGATAGATAATTCGTTCATGTTAGGGTTCCTTTATTATCCGATTTTAAGACCTGATCCGCTATAACCAGAAGCTTTAACAGCACTAGCTATCTGTGCTCCTGCTTTACCTCGGCCTAATGCACCTTTAGCACCTTTCGCTTTCTTCTTTAGTGCTGTAGCATTAGAGTCTACTGCGTCTTCTAATTCTGAAGGTGGCTTCTCAGGAGGTGGTGGTGGCGTGACTGTAGGAGGTGGAGCTTGTGGTTTTGGGGCTTTCATGCACATAATTAATTCTCATCTGGTTGGTCATCTTCAAGCATAGAGTGTAGCTTTGCGATGACTGATTGTTGTCCTTGTAAAAACGCTACCTGAATTTCAGATACACCAAGGCGATGTGGTAATTTATTTGGGTAGAGCCGCTGAAATTTTTCTACCAATTCTTTGGTTATAATAGGATGTATTTTCATAGCTGTTCTCTAATAGGGGAACCTTCCAGTTAACTGAATCAAATCAATGAGTTAAAAATAGCGAATGGAGGGAGATGTAACCAGACATTTGCGATGATATGGAGGCAGGTTACTACCTCCAATACCATTACCGCATATCTATATTTCACACTGTCCAGCTACACATGCGAGTTCCTGTGTACCTGTTGTAGTGTCTTCTGTTTCAAACTTACCTAAATCATCCCACACAATCTTCTCAGGCATCTTAGCTAAGGCTTCTTCATATGCCTCTGCCGTGATAGCTGTGTAAGGCGCTTGCTGATACACATGATCTGTACGAGGCAAGAAGCTAATACCTGAGCAACTATCCAGTCGATCCCATAACCATTGACCTGCTGCAAGGAACTCTTCATCTGAGTAGTAGATGGTTACACTAGGCTTATGCTCACACCAATGGTTCTGATAGAGTTCCCACAAATCTAACTGCTGTTGTACGTTAAGGTCGTCAACACTCGTAGAGCCTTTAGGAGCCTTTATGGGGAACGAGAACACATAGTTCTCATCATTCATTACGTCCTTTTCCCAAGGCACTCCAGCGTCTTTGAGGAAGGCTGAGATAGGATCTTTGCCATCACTACGTACTGTTCGTATGTACTGAGCGGAGAACCTAGCATGAATACCAGAGGCACTATCAACTAATTGAGAAACAGTTCCGCTAGGTTTCACGGCGGTAATCGCCGTAGATTGGTTAATACCTAACTTGTCTGCCCACTTCTTATTAACCTCTACTGCTACAGCTTTAAGCTTCTCTAGTATCTCAGGTAAGATAGGTTGATTAGGATGATCGAACCATGTACCTGAATCAACTGCACCAGACATAATTGAATGATCCATGATGCCAGTCATACTCACACCTAGTAAACATTCTTCCTTAGTATTCTTCTTCCAGATGTTACGCACGTAGCGGAAGTCTGTTAAAGAAGACTGTAGGGTTCCTAAGATTGTAGCAAGCTCTACCTTACGTTTTAAATCTTCGTATGTATCGGTACTACGAATAACGATTTCTGATAAATTACAAACCTGTGCTGACCGTAGGATAATCTCACTACATGGGTTAGTCCCAAAGTCGTGCTCAATGTCTCTACGTCCGTGACGGGCTGATTGTTTCTTAGCTGCTGTACGTGAGAAGATACCACGCTCACCCGCCTTAGACTTATACATCGCTGTCCATTCTTCTAAGAAGGTTTCAAAGTCTGGGCGACCTTCGTACACAGCCGAGTTATTAGCAAGCGCCCTTTGGGTATTAGTCTCCCACCAATTGCCTGACTTAGCATGGCGCATCCGATCATCAGAAAGATTAGACAAGCTAATAAGCGCAGACCTACGGACACCACCCACCACAACAATCTCTGCAACTTTACATACAATATCATGGCACTCAAGACTCGTTAGTTTTCTACCAGCAGAATTTTTGAAAGTGCTAATTGTAAAATTAAAAAGCTTAACAAGAGGGTCAGGGCCACTAGACCTACCACCAAATGTTTTGAGTCTCGCACCCTTCGCACGTAAACCTGACACATCCCAAGAAGGAATTTGACCTGAATACAAAAGCGTAACCAATTCACGATAAGCTTTTGCCCAACCGATTTTTGAATCTTTGACAATGATTGTAGTATCTGTTTCATGGAACTCCTCTGCTACCTCTGGTAGTTTGTTTACTGATTGACGTTCGACGGAGAAGCCTACTCCTGTACCACACATCAGTACGTATAAAATTTCATCGAACACTCGGATATGATCTACTGCAACGTATGAACAGTTAAAGCCTGCCATGTTGTCACGATCAAGTGCTTCACCTGCTGTCATTAAGCAACGCATTGATGGCATTACTTCTAGGTTGTAGATAGCAGAGAATAACTTGTCTGCTGTCTGATCATTTATCTGTCCACGATTAACCCAGAAGTCTGTGTAACGTCTTACTGTTTCGCCCCAAGTCTCTCGTCTGTTGTCGTCTTCTCTCCAACGTGCGTAACGTGACTTGTGTATGTACTGCTGATAACTATCCATTCGTACCTACTCCCATACAAACTGGACATGGCTTTGCAGCCTTATACAAACCATCACCTTCTGGTTCATAACCATATAAACCTGTGCCATGACAAGCTCTGCACTTGTCTTTTTTTACTTCATTGGTCATCGATAATCCCCTGAGCCTTTCAATTTATTTTCAATCTTACGTTTCATAGTTTTGTTCATGTTCTCAAACGCTACATCACTTAGGTTAAGACCCATGCGATCAACAAGCATTGCTAAGTACCAGAAGACATCGCCTAACTCGTCACTCACTTCCTGCTTATGGTTGGGGCGTTCACCGTCCCTAATTTTTTTCTTAATTTTATCTGCTACTTCACCAGCTTCTGATAACAAACCAAGAGTGAGATACTCGATGGCTAACTCTTCAGGGAAGATTGCAGTGTCGTTACATTTTGCTTGAAAATAATCAAAGCCTTCAAACATGCCTTGTAGATATTCGTAAGATACGTTGTTCACCAGTTAACTCCTTTTGTTTCGTTTAATAGCCAGATCATTTTGTTTAAGTACCAGCGGGCTTTCTTTGCATCCTGAATTGGATTACCTTTGCCCCACATACGGCTGCCAGTGTACTTGATTATGTTTCCTTGGCAGTATGAGATAGCCTCGTACTTGCCTAACACATCAACAATGTAGTCGATGGTTTCAATCTCACCGTTAGCATAATGTGGTGGGTGATCTACGGCCTCAGTAGTAGCAGCGTTTTCTAATTCTTCTTTACTAGAGAGAGCGTGAGTGCTTTGGTATGGTGCCTCTTCTCTAAGAGCTTTATAAGCTAAGTCCCACTCTGCTAGTGTTGCATCATTTATGCCGCCCATAACTTTACTTCCTTTGTTTCAAAATTAAATTCACCGTCACGTAGGATACGTGCTAGTCGTGCATTCTCTATGGCTACTTCTTCACCTAAACCTTTAGATTCAAAAGCATCGACAACGGTTTGCCATGTTGCCCCTTTATCACTGAGTAGTTGCTCTGCTTTCTTAGCGCCTACAGTTGGACAACCTTTGTAGTTATCCGTAGAGTCACCTACTAATGTTTGGTAAAGAAAATTATAATCAGCTTCTTCTAAATCTACTTCCTGAACCCTGCCATCAATCAAGTGGTATGCAGGAATAGTAAGTAAGTCTTTATCGAGTGACCAGATAACAGTATCAAAACCTTGACTACCTAGGATGCCTAGTAAGTCATCAGCTTCTAACTTGTCTTCAACCATGCCGTTATATTTTTCTGCTAAATAATCCTTAGCAAATTTAAGCAGCATAGGCTTACGAGTATTCTTACGGTTAGCTTTGTAGTATGGAGCTACGTCCTTGCGGTACAGGTTGTCTCCTGAGAGACAGGTGATAATTTTATCACACCCTGACTCAGCTATGATCTTACTCATAAACTCTTCCATAGAGCCTATGACATCCTTCTCATGGGCGTGTAGTGTCCACATACCTTCGCCCCAGTTAATAGGAGTCTCTGCAATGGTTGCTGCTTTGTATGCAACGATGTCTCCGTCGACTAATAGTGTTCTAGTATTCTTCATCGTCTTGTCCTTCCATAAATTTTTCAAACTCTTCTGCGTCCATAGTGACCATCGTGTTTACTTTGTTAGTCATCTTCCAGTGGATAATAGATTCAACAACCCATTTAAAAGCAAAACCAAAAGAGACTGCACTAAAACCAAAACCTAAGATTAAATTGAGTGTGCTTGTTTCCATAATTATTCCTTGTGCTTTACTAAGCGTAGCTTTCGAGTTCTAGGATCAAACAGTATGTACTGCACCCCTAATTCTTTCTGTAGTGTTGTGCGGGCTTTAGCATTGTTGGCCCTCCCTAGTTCACTATTCATCTTGACATCAAACAAGTAAACCTCGCCATCTTTAATACCGACAATATCAACAGCACCTGTACAACCTGAGTTATGAAAGACCTCAAACCCTTCATCCCACAACCACGTAATTGCGTAGTGTTCTGCCATATCTCCCAAGCGGTTAACATCAGTGAGTTTCCGCCCAGCTTGTTCCGACTTGGAACTCTGAGTCGAG
>Ga0209279_10000979_pt1 | contig 16277 bp, 14 predicted proteins | sample CoawatmetaG00DNA_3_FD_187508 | JGI IMG/M metagenome (GOLD analysis project Ga0209279, IMG submission 187508) | Marine microbial communities from the West Antarctic Peninsula - Coastal water metaG006-DNA (SPAdes) (version 2) | ecosystem: Environmental > Aquatic > Marine > Coastal ... | reverse complement strand
CACTAAGAGTGCCGACAAAAAACACCCCGTGGCAACGGCCCACAAGGCTTGAATATTAATATAACGCAATATCGCACGATACAAACCAAGCTTAACAAAAGCAAATAAGCTAAATGGAAGCGTAGTAGTAAAAACAAGCCAATAATGAAAATCAAATAAAGGAGAGAAGCTTTCAAGACGCATAAATAATGCTAACCAAAAAGCACAAAACAAAAACAGCGAGTCTATTAATAATGAAATAGCACGCTTATAGGGGCGCGAAAGGCCCAAAGCAGACTGAATAAATGGCATATATATTCCCTATTGATGCACAGATTTAGCGCATTTTAACTCAATACAGTGGGCATGTACAACTTAAGTAATAGTAAATACAACATGATATTTATACCGTACAAAATATACAATAAACTATGTTTTATATTAATAATTAGCGCCCTAAAATAGTAAACCCTCTTACGCGCTTAAAGCCATTAAAAGAAGAGCCATCTGATCCGCACCCATTAAACCAAGAAGAGGTATCTCGGTTTTTAAAAGTCGTACCAAGCCAATGGACTGATTATTACATTGTGCGCTTTTATACCGGCATGCGTTCGTGCGAAGTACACGGCTTAAAAACCGATTGCGTTGATTTTGAACACAATCGTATTGTGGTTCGCAAAAATTGGGTGAAGCAAGAGCTGAACGACGTTAAAACACCTAAATCACGTCGTGATATTCAAATGACATCAACAGTGCGCGAAGCGTTAAAACGAGCGATTGAAGCCATGCCACCAGGAACTGATTTTGTTTTCACCAACGATGAGGGTAAACCTATTCAAACGCATCAAATAAGTAGCAAAGTATGGTACCCAACTTTACAAATAGCAGGTCTTAAACCACGACGTCCATACGAAACCCGTCACACGGCAGCCGTATTGCATTTAGCTGCACATGAAAACCCTTTGTTTGTATCTCGTTTACTAGGGCATTCAGGCACACGCATGTTATTTGATGTCTATGCGCCGTTTATTCCCAATGCTATTAAAAATGATGGCTCCGCGTTTGAAGCCATGATGCAAGAAGGGAGAGGAAGCTCGACCAGTAGGTATAGGCATCATACCAACACACTTGATGGTGTAGTTGTTAAAGTAGATTAAATACAGCAAGAAAGGCTATTAACAGAGGTAGATAAAGATAAATTAACTCTTGGCTCGGTTTAGTTACTTCTTAAGTAAAAAAATTAGATAATTTGTTCATTGTGCTTTAGGTTTAGTGTTTGACCTTTTTGTGATGAAAAAATTTTACTAAACTTGAAGCACGTAACCTCTATTTCCTATAAATACTTATGAACGAGCTCAGAATATATGTCTGTAGCTCTTCACATTTAAAAGTGTATCTATAGCTATAAACTTAAACTTTATAAAACTATTTATACCAAGCCACTAATTCAGCAACACCTTCTTTAACTGTAATTTTAGGGATATATCCTGTTGCTTTGAACAAATCTTGGGTATCAGCATAAGTTTGATAAACATCACCCGCTTGCATTTCACGGAAGTTTTTCTTCGCTTCAATACCTAACTCGTCTTCAATGGCTTTAACAAAGTCCATTAAGCTAATTGGAGATCCATGCCCTATATTATAAATAGAGTAAGGTGCCGAGCTTGTTGCTGGGCTACCGACTTCTAATACCCATAATGGATCACGTTCAGGAATAACATCAGCAATACGAATAACACCCTCAACAATGTCATCAACATGAGTGAAATCACGCCACATATCGTCATTATTGTTTATATCTATAGTTTCACCATCTAAAATCTTTTTGGTGAAAATATAAGGTGCCATATCAGGACGCCCCCATGAGCCATAAACAGTAAAAAAGCGTAAACCCGTAGTTGGAATATCATATAAGTGCGAATAGCTGTGTGCCATTAACTCATTAGATTTTTTAGTGGCCGCGTAAAGAGACACTGGATGATCAACCGTATCACTTGTTGCAAAAGGTACTTTGCCATTTAAACCATAAACAGATGATGAGGTTGCATAAACTAAATGCTTAACATTATTATGCCTACACCCTTCTAAAATAGTTAAATGGCCAATTAAGTTACTATCCGCATAAGCCATTGGATTTTCGATGGAATAGCGGACGCCCGCTTGCGCCGCTAAATGAATAACTTTATCAAATTGTTGAGTTGCAAATAAATCGACCATACCTTGACGGTCAGCCAAATCTATCTTAATGAAAGTAAAAGAAACATGTTCAATACGTTTTAAACGTGCCAGTTTTAAATTAACATCATAATAATCATTAATATTATCAATACCAACCACATCATGACCAGCAGCGCATAAACGCTCGACCACAGAGCTGCCAATAAAACCAGCCGCACCGGTTACTAAATACTTCCCTTTACGCCTTTCATTAATCACTACCAAATAAATCACGGGTATACACTTTATCCACTACATCGGATAATTCATCAACCATTCGGTTAGAAACAATCACATCAGACATCGCTTTAAAGTCAGCTAAACCTTTAATGACTTTTGAATTAAAAAATTCATCTTCTTCGTACACAGGCTCAAATATAATAACTTCAATACCTTTGGCCTTTATACGCTTCATAATACCTTGAATTGAAGAGGCTCTAAAGTTATCAGAGCCCGTTTTCATAATTAAACGATATATGCCAACAATATTAGGCTTACGTTTAATAATTGAGTCGGCAATAAAATCTTTACGGGTACTATTAGCATCAACTATGGCACTAATAATGTTATTAGGCACATCTTTATAATTAGCACGTAATTGCTTAGTATCTTTTGGTAAACAATAACCACCATAACCAAATGAAGGGTTATTATAATGAGTTCCAATACGAGGGTCTAAACTAACACCCTCAATAATATGGCGAGAATCTAATCCATGAACTTCAGCATAAGAATCTAATTCATTAAAATAAGATACACGCATGGCAAGGTAGGTGTTAGAGAATAATTTAACCGCTTCAGCTTCAGTAGAGCGAACAAACAATACCTCAATATTTTCTTTTATAGCGCCTTGCACTAGCAAGTTAGCAAAAACACGAGCACGTTCAGATTGTTCACCAACAATAATACGAGACGGATGTAAGTTGTCGTATAACGCTTTACCTTCTCGTAAAAACTCAGGTGAGAACATCAAACCCTCACAACCAAACTCTTCACGAATACGGTGCGTATAACCAACAGGCACCGTTGATTTAATCACCATAATAGCTGATGGGTTAATCGCCATTACAACACGAATAACAGCTTCAACGGAATCAGTATTAAAATAATTTGTTTCTGGGTCATAATCAGTAGGTGTGGCGATAATCACATAATCAACATCTTTATAAGCCGACTCGTTATCTAAAGTAGCTGAAAAATTCAGTTCTTTATTTAAAAGAAAATCAGAAATTTCAACATCATCAATTGGTGAAACTTTGCGATTAAGCATTTCAATTTTTTCGGGAATAATATCTACCGCGATAACTTCATTATGTTGCGCCAACAGCATAGCATTCGACAAACCTACATAACCTGTACCGGCAATTGCAATTTTCATAAATCCATCTCTTCAATTTGTTTATTCATCTTTACGTCATTCCCGAGTTGTCCTGTCGGGAATCTATTATTTACTTGCTTGCCCTAACACTGCTTGCAACACTTTAACCGTTTTATCTATTTCAGCTTGAGTCAACGTAGGATGTACTAAAAACAGTAAGCTCGTTTCACCTAATTCAACAGCATTAGGTAAACGCTTTTCAGGTCTAAAACCTGTACCGTCAAACGCTTTCTCTAAATAAACTTCAGAACAACTACCTTGAAAACACGGCACGCCTTGCGCAACTATTTCATTAACAATACGATCACGATCCCAACCATCGGTTAAAAAATCAGGCTTAATAAACATGTAATGCTTATATTCTGCATGTTCACTGTATTCAAGCACATCAACTACACGAATTAATTCAAACTCACTTGCAGCATTATCAAGTTGTTTACCATAAGCTTGCCGCTTAGCTGTCCATTCGGCCATTCTAGTTAACTGTATACGGCCAATCGCCGCCTGCATTTCTGTCATGCGCCAATTAGTACCAAAACTTTCGTGTAACCATCTAAAGCCTGGTGGGTGCTCTTTGTTATAAATGGCATCCCAAGATTTTCCGTGATCTTTATAACTCCACATAGTTTTCCACAATGTTTCGTCATTCGTAGTAACCATGCCACCTTCACCACCAGTAGACATTATTTTATCTTGGCAGAAGGACCAAGCCCCAACATGACCAATAGACCCAACAGACTTACCTTTGTATTTTGCGCCATGTGCCTGTGCGCAATCTTCAATAACATAAAAACCATGCTTTGAACTTAACGCCATAATATCATCCATTTCTGCAGGCATACCTGCTAAATGGACAACAATCACTGCTTTTGTTTTCGGGGTAAGTACTACTTCAATACTTGCAGCAGTTATATTTTGACTATTTAAATCGACATCAGCAAAAACAGGTTTAGCGCCTGAAGTAACAATACTTGAAGCTGAAGCTAAAAAGGTACGTGGCGTAGTGATAACTTCATCACCAGAGGCTACTCCCATCGCTTTTAAAGCAATATCTAACGCTAATGTGCCATTGCCTAAGGCAACAGCATGTTTAGTATCGGTATATTGGGCGAATTCTTTTTCAAATTCACGACCTTCTTGACCAGTCCAGTAATTAACTTTATTTGATAATAAAACGCGCTGTACGGCATCAGCTTCTTCTTGTGTAAAGCTAGGCCATGGGGAAAAGGGAGTATTTAGCATATATATTTTACTCTTATGCAGCTAGCGTGCTGCTACAATTGTGTCACATTTAGAAAATGTTTTATTAAGATAGTAATTGATGTCTATTTCGCCACCTCGTCCCAAAAGAGAGAGTAATAACGCTTTGACCAAATTGGCACCAGCTTCATGGGAGAATGGATAACCTCCTCCAAATCTCGGATTTAACTCTAAAAGGTAAAGTTGGCCATTTTTTTCTAAGAAATCACAGTCCATATTTCCAACGTGTTTCAATTCTTCACCTATTTTTTTAGCAAAGCCCTTAAAGCGACCATCATCAACAGAAACAGCTTTATCAGTTTCACCTGCACGCATTGAAAGCTTTTCTTTACAAACAACACCACGGTACTGACCTTCCATGTCATTAAATATGTCGACACCATATTCTTTACCATCAATAAACTCTTGAATTAACACATCATCATCTGACTCTTTAAATTGTGAAAGGTACGAGTTAGCTAATGATTTTTTACAAACACCGTAAGCCTCTTTAAGCTCTTCGTCATTTTCAACAACATGTAATCCAAATGATGCAGATCCCCAACGTGGTTTAACGATAAGTGGGTAATTAACCTCACTTAGTTTTATGGCTTGTAATGCTTTTTCTAACTCAACAAAACTTAACGGTACGGGGATGGAATTCTCCTGACAAAATAAATAAGTTTTATATTTATCAGAACATATATCAATTGCATCATCATTAGCTAACACCAATCTTACGCCAATTTTTTCAAATAATGTGCGGTGCTTAGCTAAAATAGGTAACTCCATATCATTTAATGAAATTAGCGCGCTGATATTCTCTTTCTTACAAACATCTAAAAGAGTAGCAATATATTCTTCATCATATATACCAGGAACAAAATGCCAGCTATCACATCCAGCCAATGCAGGAGCAGAGTTAGACATATCGACACCGACAACTTTAGACACAAGTGTATATTCAGCTTTGAAGTAGTCAACTAAGTATTTTCTTCGGCCAACACAAGTAAATAAAATATTCATTATGTACTAGCCTTCAAAAATTCAGACTTTAAAACTCGATGCTGGATTAAAGTTTGGTATTTACCTCGACAATATATATGTTCCACCATTTCGGCCTCTTTAATAAAGCCGTTTCTTTCATATACTTTTCTTCCCCTTTCATTAACGGGAATAGTCCATAAGTAAACCTTATTAAGGTTAAGTTCACTAAATGCATACTCCAATAGAGTTGGAATAATTTCATCTGGTAATCGCATTCCTCTATACTTTTCATTTCCTAAAGTAATATACATTTGAGCAGTATTATTTTTCCTGTCAATTTGCAGCAAACCTGTCATTCCAATTAAATCTTTAGACTTATTACAAACAATGCTGAAGTTTACTTTGGTATGATCAAAAAGCGTTTTTTGAAACCAAGATTCAGTCTTTGCTTGTGAAACTGGAAAATCTGATACTAGATATTGGTTAATTTCAGGGTCATTAAACCAAGAAACCCTTTGCGATAAATCGTCTTTTTCTAAAAGGCGTAAATGAATACGTTCTGCTGTTAACATTAATATTTATCCTTCAAATTAATTTTATTTTTCAATATCTCTAAATTATCTGCATTTGATATATTATAAATTGCATCCAATAAGTGCGGTAAAGTACCATTTGCATATCCTGCGCGGTGTGGTGAAACTATCAAGTTGTCACACTCTAATAGATCACGAGAACACGGAAGTGAGCGCGATTCACCACGAACTGGATAGTTATACCAAACATCAAAAGCAGCACCAGCTAAATTCCGGGAAAGCGATTCTTTTAAAGCCCCCTCTGAAACGATCTTTGCCCTAGACATATTAATTAAGTATGAGCCATCCTTCATTAAGGCCATTATTTCTTCATCGAAAAGACATTCTGTCTCCTGAGTTAAGGGGGCACCAATGAAAACCACATCAACTGCTGCGACAAAATCACTTAACCTCTGAATAGGATAAACATCGACCCCGTCAATTTTTCGTTCATTTTTAACACAGGCTTTATGAGAAAGGTCAAAACCTGAAAGCATCCGTTTAATATTTTGATTTATTTTTCCAAAACCAAAATAACCGACACTCAAGTCTTGTAATAATACAGGCGGATAAAATCCTTCTGGGTCATTAGGCCTGTGCCATTTTCCTCTTTTCAATTCAGTATCATGAAAAGGGATTTTTTTTAATAACGTGAAAAGTAAACCTACCGCTAACTCAGCTACACCAGGTGCGTTACTGTGAGAATTATAGCAGCTGACATTTAGTTTTTCGCAGACAGAAAAATCAATATTTTCCACACCAGCCCAAGGAATTTGAATAAACTTAATACTCTTTGAGAAGTTATTTAGAATATACTCTGACGGCGGAAGACCAAGAAAAACGTCGACGCCATTATAACAGGCGGCCTCTATGCCTGCATCATCAAAGCTACTAGGGACAATTATATTTGCTTCTGGAAGTGACTCTCTAAAGTAGTTAATATCTTTATCAACAAAAAATCGTGTGCAAACTACGTTCATTGATTTACCTGCTTACCTGCAAAATCAACTAGGCGCCCAATAGCTTCTTTAAATTCAACTTCATCACCGCCTAAAGAAACTCTGACATGATCATCCCATTCTTTTCCAAAAATTATCCCTGGGGTTGCAGCAACATTTGTCGCTTTAAGAAGAGCTGTACAAAAAGCATCTGACTCCATACCCGTATCCGCAATAGAAATGAAAGAAAACATTCCCCCTCCTGGTGGGTTACAAGCAAGAAATTTAGAATTTTTTAGCAAAGAGATTAAAACCTCAGCATTGGTTTTGAGGTGTGTGCTGTACTTTTCAACGAACGACGCAGGTAAATCTAACGCAGCCTCAGCTCCTCTTTGAATAAACACAGGGATATTAGTATTTAAATGTTGCTGTAAAATAGAGACGCGTTCGATATGATTTCTAGGGCCAATCAAGTAACCTATTCTCCACCCCGTCATTGAATAACCTTTAGAAAAACCATCAATAACAAAAATTTTGTCATGTTTTTTTCTAAATTCTAAAAAGCTCGTATACTCTTCATCTTGTATAATCATAGATGAATAAATTTCATCACTTATAATATAGATATCATTTTCTTTAGCCATATCTACAAGTTGAGAAACACTTTCACGACAAATAACTTTACCTGTCGGGTTATTAGGGAAATTTATAATTATCGCTTTGGTCTTATCCGTAATAGCTTCTCTAATAGATTTAAAATCGACATCTAAAGAACCTTTCAATAATGACACTTCACTAATAACGGCAGAGGGCTCTGCCATTTTTATTTGGGGCTTAAAACTAACGAAGCAGGGAGAGATAACGATTACTTCATCGTCTTTTTCCAAAATGGAGGTTAATGATAAGCTCAAAGCTTGTTTGGCGCCCAATGTAACGATTAATTCATTAGTAGATATATCAACAATATCAGAGTTTAGTTTATTGCGTATTTTTGATAATAGCTCAGGAGTTCCCCAAGGAGATGCATACCTTGTTTCGCCTTTTAACATTGATTCATGCGTAGCTTTGATAATTTCTTTTGGTGTAGAAAATCCAGGTTCACCTAAACCAAGAGACAGCATTTCTCCACCGCTATGAGCCAACTTTCTTGCTACAGCAGAGAACTCAAGAGAAACAGTATTAATAACACTTTTATCTATTGCCATGATTTACATCCTTGTTTTTTATTACACCAGATTGAGGGAGGTCATTTTCGTCAGCCAAATCAAAAGCAGGGCCATTTTTATTATCGTAGTACGTATCTTTCCCGGACAAAACCACAAAAACAGTTTTAATGATTATCTTGATGTCCAAATAAAAACTAAAGCTATCTATGTATTTAACATCAAAAGCAATTCTTTGTGACCAGGGAATTGCTGCTCGGCCATTTATTGTTGCTAGACCAGTTATTCCTGGTTGCATTTCAAGTCGTCTCATTTCAGTTTCATTATAGTAATGAAGCTGTTCTGGCAATCCAGGCCTAGGGCCTACAATCGAAATGTCACCAAATAAAACATTGAAAAACTGAGGTAGCTCATCTAAAGAGGTTTTTCTCAAAAAACGCCCTTCTTTAGTAATGCGTGAGTCTCCCGCTTGCACAGCTAAACCATCTTTAACTTTATCAGCCCCCACACACATTGTACGAAATTTATATATACTAAACCGTTTACCATTTTTCCCGACTCTTATTTGAGAAAACAAAATGGGCCCAGGAGAAGAAGCTTTAATGAAAAGAGCAATAATGATGTAAAAAGGTGACAATAAAGAAATTGTTGCTATAGCTATAAGAAAGTCAAATATCCGTTTAAGTAATAAATTGAAAAACTTCATCACTCAGTACTCCCTTGATTGCTAATAGCAGCTGCTAATAATGTTTTTTCCAATTTCTCAGCTAAGATATCACGAGAAAATTGATCTTCAGCTAGTTTCCTTGCATTTATTGCGTGTACAGTCAGTTTATCATCATCACTTAAAAGATCAGCTAATTGCCCAATCGCAACTTTAGTATCCCGATTTAAACAAATCCCCGCTTGTTTACTTTCAAGCAATTTTTTATGCCAACCACCATAATTAATAGCGATAGGTTTAGATGCAGCTAAGCCATCAAAAAACTTATTGGCGGAGTTAGCTTCCATCTCTTTCATGTCAACAAAAAGGGAAGTAGAGATAGTAGCTGCAGAAAAAGCACCTACAAGTTCTGTTTTAGGTATAGCTGGGTACATAAAAAAGTTCTTCCCTAATACACCTAAGTCTTCGGCTTCTTTTTTTACTTTTTCCCACTCAAAACCTCTACCGATAACAACATAATTAGCTACAATTTTCTGTTTCAATGACTCACTTGCTAATTGTGCAAGATAAGAAACACCATTTATTAAGCCTAGCGTACCCGCATAAAGCACAAACGGAGCCCCTATTAATTCAGGGCGTTCTTCTAAAAACTTATCTGATTTATTTTGATCATATGCAAATAACTCCAAATCTGAGCTATTTGGTATTATTTCTATATTTTCTTTATTGAAGCCTAATTTTAAAACCCCTTCTGCCATGCCAGGAGACAAGGCGATTACTTTAGATGAATTTTTATAAGCTACTTTTTCTAAATATTTAGCGGCATAAATAGTTAGCGGATTTTTTAAAGCTCCTATTGCTATAGGGAGTTCAGGCCATAAGTCACGAACTTCAAAAACCATAGGTATTTTTAATTTTTTAGATGCCTTAATACCTGGAATAGCAATAGTAAGCGGCGTACTGGTTGCAAACACAACATCACCACCAATGTTTATTGCCTTTTTACCGGCTTTTAAAGCGTACTTTATAAATGCTTTTATTCTTTGTGTATAACTCATCAGGTTTGAATAAGGAATAGGCAACCAATGAACATTGATACCATCGATCTCTTCATAGTACCAATCTGTGTGTTTTGATTCGTCTTTCCAAGAAGTAATCATGTGAACTTCATGGCCTGCAGCTACTAATCGACGAGCCATTTCGTAAGAACGTGTACCACCACTCATTGACGGTGTATTAAAATATTGATGTAGATATATAATTTTCATTGATTTAATTTAATTTAATTTAATTTAATTTAATACTCGAATTTTACTATTTATAAATTTCGAATAAATTTGATTTTCTTCTTTCTTCGTAAGCAGACAAGAATAAAAGCTAACCATTCCCTCGATAAGAGATAAGCAGAATTATCCTCATTCTGAATAGGATGCTTTCTTTTTCTTTGTAACATTCGTTTAACATGCGTTAACTTTGGAACAGAAACAAAAACAACAATATTTGTTTCATTGATCGAACTGATTAAAATTTTAGCTAAATCCATATTTCTTTCATTCAAGGGTAATTGATAAAATACAGCCCAAACTGATTGCATAGGACCTTCATCAACGTATATATTCTTGTGCTTTTGTCTTCTAAAATATCCTAGCCTCTCATACATAATAAAAACTCGTCTTAGATATGAGCGCAGATTAATATCATTACTATTGTTTATGTATATTTTCTGATATAGAAGAATTAAATTTGCATAGGGTACAATAGATACCATAATATTAAATAATTTATTGATCCTAAAACCATTCTTAATTACTTTATATTCCCCGTTAGCCTTTAGTAGTTTTTTTTTAATTACCCAACTTTTACCTGAGGCTGGTAATCCTATTAACTCTCCTTTGTTCATTTTAACTTCCTCATATATAACTTCAGTTGAAATTGTCAAAGAGTCATTAATTTAAAATTTTACTAATGATACTTAATAATTGACGATCAACTTCTGTGGTGTTTTTATTAGCATCTACCCTAGCCACAACAATTCCCCCCCAACATATTGAATCTAAGATTATATTTGCTGATGTCGCTTGCTCTAAATTCAAGTCATTAGGCTTTCTTAAAACAGAATTCTCAGGGCTAACGTCAAAACGCACAATCACATCAGGCTTATTTCGATTAGCCGCTTCAAAAACATCGCTCTCTAAATCAACTAAGGTTTGAGAAAACATTCCTTTTATTTTCATATTAGAGGTTCTTGTACCATCTAACTTCCCAGCTAATTGGTTTTGAAGCCACCGATCAGATAAAACGACATTACCTCTAGATTTTTGCGTCGATGATTTCTGCAATTCTCTTTTTTTATCTATTAAACAAATTATTAGCCATAATTTATAATACCAAGGATAATTTTTTTTAGTCTTTTTAGTCCTATCATTTTGCCTTAGGTCAGCATGACCTTTGAATTTTGCTTTATTACCAAAAACTTTAAAAGCTAACTTTCTGTACCAAGAAGCACCACTAACACCACTCCCTAAACTTACAGAAGAAAAATTAAGTTGCTTCCCTAAGACCTTTTCAAGCCTCTCTATCGCAGAAGATTTTCCTGAACCATCAATACCTATAAAAGCAATTAGACGTCCACCATTATTAAGCGATCTTTTTCTACCTAATGTCCCGGGACAATATTTACCTAGTGTTTTGGATAAGACATGATTTACTGTATTAAATACAATATCCCAAAAATATTGAGCATCATTTATTTGTCTATTATATGACATTTTTTTCAATATTTTTTTTCTTAAAATTTTAATAGAGCTCTTTGATTTATTTTTTAATTTAAGATATTCAGGTATTTCTTTTGGAAATATATCTGAATTATTAAAAACTATATTTTCCACCTGGTAATAATCAATCAACTCAATAAGTTCATTATAAAAATCGACATAGCCGAGTAATTTACTTTTTCTAACAAGATGCCTCAAAAGGAAAAAACATAAATCATCTTCAGGGCTAATTACTTTCACGTTATACATATCATGTAAGATAGACTTAGATATTAGATATTCTTCCAACGGTATATGATAATCCCGAATGACCCCGTTACCGAATATAGCCAAATAATGAACGTGCAAATGATACCATTTCCCTTCTTCAGAAAGAAAGATAAAGTCTTCAACAGCTACGTCAGCTTTATAGTTAGGTGAGTTAACTTTAATAAAACCATATTGCGATGCTAATTTCTCGGCATTATACAAATCTTTCTTTGAAACTAAAATATCAAGATCTTCGTCCCCTTTAAAAGCATTTTCAATTTTATTCACCCCTTTCCAAATGCAATAATTTATTTCAGATTCATTCCAAATATTGAGTAAGGCTTCGAGAGGAGAAACTACGTTGATCATATTAATTTATATTCCTTGCTTGAGGTTCACTTATCCATTTCCAGCCGGGAATAGATTTAATATTTAATATTTTATAAACTTTCCATGTGGCTAATACATTTTGCAGAATAAGGCCTAGTGTAGTAGAAATAGCAGTACCAATAATCCCAAAGATACTAGTTAAAATAACGCATGAAATGACAGTAACGGAGGCCGTTAGCAACATAATATTTCTCATCTCTTTCTGTTTACCTGTCATATTTAATAGAAATGCAACGGATCCTGTAGATATATTTATTAGTTGCCCAAAGATCAATACTCCTAAGATGGCTGTTGATTGTTTAAAATCCTCTCCCAGTAATAAAAATAATTCTTCTGTAAATAAAAGCAACCCTAAAAAAACAGGAAAACCTAATAGCATCATAATTTTAGTTGATCTAATCGCTAATAATTCTAATTCCTGCATTTTTCCTGCTTTATAATAAGATGCAAAATATGGAGCGGTAACCGAGTTAAGAACTATTAATATAAAATTAACCAAAAATGAAAACCTGTGAGCAATAGAGTAAATTCCTACATCAGATTCAGTTACTAAAAAGCCAATGATTAATAATGTCCCCCATTGAATGATGTAATGCATGAAATTAGGCAAAAACATATCTGTTAATTCTTTATTAGGCTTCATGATTGCAACTGAATTTAATAATTTAACTTTAAATAAATTATTATCAATAAGATTTATCGTCATAACACCTATTAGTAATAAAATAAAAATAATAATAAAATGCATGACTGCAACATAAGTAATACTTAACTCACAATTGAAATATAAGAACATGATCAATATTATAGATAGTAAAAAAGAAGCGAAATTAAACTCAAAGAAGGGAGATAATTGAGGTTTCAGTATACTTTTGAAGATAGTGCTGATTTGGGTAAGTAAACTCAGGATTGGTATGGCTAAAGAAAATATCGCAAGGAGCAGACCTAACGCCAAATTATCTAAATTATAGATAATATAAAAGCTTAGAATAAGCGAAAATAACGAAAGCAAAACAGAAGAAAGTGACACAAATTTTACAGAACTTATAATCGCTGTTTTGAATGCAACATAGTCTTTATCAATATAATGTATGCTGCAGTTTTTTAATAAATATAAATCAGTTCCATACCTTGCAAGCATGCTACTACCTAGTAAAACAGCAATTGACATCATATAACTGCCAACACCTACTGCACTAAAATTTATAGCCAATACAATGGAGAGCAAAACAGAACCAGAAGAGTTAATTCCGCGTGTAATTAAAGTGAATAGTGATTTTTTTAGCATATGCAAGAAACTCAGCAAGCAGTTAGAATCTGTTAAGTAATGATTTATTTGCCATTCGGCAGGTTAAACCTCATGGTATTACCTTCCGCATAAACGAATAAAGCAAATAACAATAACCATCTTGCATCTGCAACATCACCACTGAATTGATGTGAAATAAGAAAAAATAACGGTAACACATAATACTGGCTTTTATAATAAATAAGGAAGAAACAACATGGTATTAATAATAAACTGCCCAAAAAAAGCCCTAACTCTGAATATACCTCAAGAAATATATTATGCGGATACGTAAAAGGTGAATGCAACATATTCCCCCAATTTCCACTCCCTACACCCGTGAGCAGATTACCGCTAATAATATTAAGAGTATCGTTCACCATTTTAACTCTGGAATCTAAACTTCCATTAGCCGCTGTTGAGTTTGAATAACCAAATGAAACTTGGAACCCTAATTGGATACGTTTAAATGGTGTATCAGATAAATCTATTACACCTGAAAGTAATGTAAAACCAAGGATCCCCGAAAAAAATAAAAATATAATAAAGTTTCTTTTATTCTTGAGGTAAATAATAATGCTACAACATATTAAAAAAGCAAGAATAGGCCCCTTTGACATACTCCATAAAACACCGAACGCAAACGCAGCACAAAAAAGTAAATATTTTCTATCATATTTAGCCAAAAAGAGAGAGAGAAAAAATCCAACAGCCATATTTCGACCAAAAACAATAGGTCCATTTAAAAAGTAATGGACATGACGCTCCCAAAAGCCAAATTTCAACTTCCATATTACTGCGGCCAAAAAAAGTAATGCTAAAAAATAAATTGTGATTTTAAAAATACCTTTCTGTTCAGATATTTCTGTTGAGATTATGAGAATAACAGCCCCTAAATAGCCCAAAATCAAATAATTTAAATACTTTTCAACTCCTATTAACGATATATCATATAAACTAAAGCAAGCCAAAAAAGTTATTAAAAATGGAGCTATTAATAATGAAATCTTTGTTAAATAATTATTTTTTATAAAAGAGAAAAGTAATAGAGTCAATACGAAAATTAAAACAAAAAACAGAATGGTATTAGAAGGTATGGACAAAAATGTAAGGCGATCCGCAGGGAATATATTACCGATTATGAGTAAAGGTAATAATAAGATCCAAGATATGTACAATAATATTTTAACAACACTCATAATAGTTACACTAATTCGAATACATTTACTTTGTATAGATATGGAATGAAAGCAGGTTTATCTAATCTAAACCCAAGTTGAGAAAAATGACCTTCTATCGGATAATTTCAATAAATATCTCCATACGAAATTTGTAATAAATTTTTTGTTTTAGAACTATATTTAAATAAACTCGCTTCGATAATACTCTGTGCTATATAGACTAAATAAAAGAGTAAACAGTTAAGTCATTATATGCCACTGGGAATATTACGAAACATGCTGCCCTGTATGGACTGCAGTTAAATAGCTTTCACTTCTTCCTGCTCTCTTTTACTTTCTCTGGATCCCCGCTTTAAACGTTTGATCTTTATTCAGTAAATTTAACGCCATATGTCTTATTTTTGAAAAGTTCTCTGTTGCATAACCTCGCCTTATTCTGCAAGCATCTTCCCTTAAGGCAACATCTAATTTCCAGTGTAACTTAACTTCAATTGGCCAATACCCTCTTGCTGTGTGTGCAAGTTCTTCTGCACTTAGCGTCGCAGAGCTTATGTAATATCTAACTGAGGCTCTGTCACGGGGTTGTCACCTTCTTATCTAAATGAAACAATATAACCTAACGTTTTACCATGGGAAGATTACGAAACATGCTGCTCTGTAGGACTGCAGTTAAATAGCTTTCACTTCTTCCTGCTCTCTTTTGCTTCCTTTTGATCCCCGCTTTAAACGTTTGATCTTTATTCAGTAAATTTAACGCTATATGTCTAATTTTTGAAGAGTTCCCTGCAGCATCACCTCGCCTTATTCTGCAAGCATCTTCCCTTAAGGCAACATCTAATTTAGATCGTCAAATCGTTCTGTTTTTATTTTAATAATCAAATGGAATTTCACATGTAAAACATCAGTTATGAGCCCATTAAACAAGCTAGTTTCATGATTTCCCGCTGGCTTGAGACCTTTTTTTTATATGCTAAACTGAGCTTTATTCATTTAATAAATCTTTTTAAATGTTGACTCTAGTCAACACGCAAACTCTAATTTATTTAACCACTCAGACGGATTTTGTGCTGAATCAGACACCTTAAAAGTGTCGTCATTCTTAAAAGCCCGCTACCAATGAGCTCTAGCAGTACATTTCACACCGAATCAATAGGATTATCTACTTGTAATTGCGTAATCCATCCGGTGACTAAGATAATTCCACAATGACTTTCACCGAAGCCTTTTAGGCACGCTTCCGCCCTTTGGTTTCGCTCCA
>Ga0209279_10000977_pt1 | contig 16300 bp, 19 predicted proteins | sample CoawatmetaG00DNA_3_FD_187508 | JGI IMG/M metagenome (GOLD analysis project Ga0209279, IMG submission 187508) | Marine microbial communities from the West Antarctic Peninsula - Coastal water metaG006-DNA (SPAdes) (version 2) | ecosystem: Environmental > Aquatic > Marine > Coastal ... | reverse complement strand
GTAAGTTATCTTTTGGTGTAATAAAAAATGAAGAAGCAGAGATAGATAAATTCTGCAACAATGATTCGTGTGAAATTGTACCGATGACTGGTGATAATGATGACCAGGATTATGCAAACTAAATGCGAACAGGCAGACGGCACACCTGATAAAAAATGTGCCTTAATCGTAAATCAAGGAGAACGTTAATGAATATTAAACGTAATCTAATAACATTATTATTAATGACGACAGGAGTGTTTGCACAAACTATTGTCGGAGTTGTTAATGGTGGTACTGAACCATTGGTTGGAGCTAATGTGGTTGTTGTTGGAACTGATAAAGGTGGAGTAACTGATACTGACGGTAAGTATTCCATCAAAATCGGAGCTGAAGGAACACAAACATTAACGGCTTCATTCATTGGATATACATCACAGACACTAGATGTCGTGGTGAACGATATAGTTGGAACATTAAACTTTGTATTAGATGAAGATGTTTTAGCTATGTCAGCTCTTGAAGTTTTAGCTTCTCGTGCTGATGAAAAAACACCTGTCGCTTACACTACGATAGATAAGGCTGAAATGGAAATACGTCTTGGTTCACAGGATATTCCAATGGCACTTAATATGACTCCAAGTGTTTACGCTACACAGCAGGGTGGTGGAGCAGGAGATGCTCGTATCAATGTTCGTGGATTCAATCAACGAAACGTTGCTGTAATGATAAACGGTGTTCCACAGAACGATATGGAAAACGGATGGGTTTATTGGTCTAATTGGGATGGTGTGGGAGATGCTGCACAATCAATTCAGATGCAACGAGGACTATCAGCTGTAAATCTAGCAACACCTTCTATTGGTGGAACTATGAATATTATTACTGATCCAGCATCACACGATAAAGGTGGTAAGTTTAAACAAGAAGTAGGTGAAGGTGGATTTCTAAAAACTACTTTGAATTATAACTCTGGTCTAATCAAAGATAAACTAGCATTAAGTGGAACGATAGTTCGTAAAACTGGTGATGGTTTTATCGATGGAACTTGGACAGACGCATGGGCATACTACTTCGGTGGTTCATATGCCGTAAGTGACAAACAGCGATTTGAGTTATATGCGATCGGAGCTCCTCAGAGACATGGACAAAATCTATACAAACAAAATATTGCTACTTACTCACAAGAGTTAGCTGGTGATATCGATGGATATGATCCAATGGCTTTTGCAGATAGTGCTAAGTTTGAAACCGAAGGTGGTAGATTTTTTAATCAAAACGTTGCACCGGTTGATGCTTCATACACAGGCCAACAATATTGGTATATGTATGGTGATAAAACATCGGATAGGTTTGGTTCTAATTTCTTAAATGAAAGAGAAAATTTCTTTCATAAACCACTTGCTAACATGAATCATTTCTACACTTTAAATGAACAAATGACATTAAGTTCTGTTCTTTATTGGAGTGGTGGTTCTGGTGGTGGTACAGGAACTTATGGTAGTGTTTCAAGAACTCCTGCTGTTGAAGGAAACTCTTGGTATGCAAGTTCTCCGTGGATGTGGGATTGGAATGCTGAGATTGCTCAGAACTCTGCTAATGTAGATTCAGCATTTTCTGATACAGAAAATCGTTCAACGGGTATTCTTCGTAATTCAATCAATAGACAAAACACTTATGGTTTGATTTCCAAATTAAACTATGATGTTAACGAGGACTTAGAGGTTCAAGTTGGTATTGATTGGCGAACTGCTGGTATAGAACACGCTCGTGAAGTTCGTGATTTATTAGGTGGTGAGTATTATGTTGACTATGCTGATGACAATGCTGTTGATGGTAAGAAGGTTGGGTTAGGTGATATAATTGCCTATCACAATGAAACCACAGTTGATTGGTTTGGAGCTTTTGTACAAGGTAAATATGATGTACGAAAATTCAATTTATATGGCATGGGTGGAATATCTACTATTGGATATTCTTTCATTGACCATTTTGCTGTTGATGCTAAAAAAATTGAGGCTGATGCTATTACAACTTTCCAAGTGAAAGGTGGTGGTATCTATAACCTTGATGATAGAATGTCAGCTTTTGTAAATGGTGGGTACGTTGAAAAACCACCTATCCTTGATAATGTAATTGCCGAAGATGGTAGTGTTGCATCTAATCCTGATAACGAAAAATTTACAAGTTTTGAGTTTGGTGGTAAGTATGCAAGTGATAAGGTTGGAGTTAAGTTGAGTTCTTATAATACTCAATGGAACGATAGAAACCTTACCAAATCGGTTGAAACCGGAGCTGGTGACAGTGGTGATACGGACATTATCTATCTAACAGGTGTAGCTCAAAGTCATACAGGTTGGGAAGTAGAAGCGAAAGTTGCTCTTCACGAAATGATTGATTTGGACTTAGCATTTAGTAAGGGTACTTGGAAGTTCGATGGTGACGCCAAAGGTGATTATCAAGAAATGCAATATAATGAAGAAGGTCAAATTGTTGGAACAATGACTACTGAATATGAATATGCACTTGATGGACTAATGGTAGGTGATATGCCACAAACAGCTTATGTTGGTGGATTAACTATTAAACCAATCAAAGGACTCAATCTACAAGGACTTTTCAGAATGTATGATGATAACTATGCTGATTGGTCACCAGAGTCTCGTGAGATCGATGGTGATGCTGATAGGGCACAAGTTTGGAATGCTCCTGGCTACTCAAAGTTGGACTTACATCTATCATACAAACTACCAGAAATTGCTGGATTGGATATGACTATTAGTGGTCATGTTTTTAATGCTCTTGACAATCTATATGTTCAAGATGCTGTTGACAATAGTAAATACAATGGGTATGGTGACAAAGTTCACGCTGCTCATAACGCTGAAGTATTTCTTGGAACACCAAGACACTACAACGTAGGACTATCGGTTAACTTCTAAAATATAAAATTGGGGGATTGAAATATATCCCCCGTTTTATTAAAATAAAATAAAAAAGTACTTGACAAGTATAGGTTTTTTGTTGTATATTTACATATGGAAATAGGGTATTTTACAACCACATCACACATTAAAATGAGAGAATTATAATTTGTTTCAAAATATATTTTACGATAGAAGATTAAACAAGATGCATATATGGGATGATAAATTTGGTCACCAAACATTTCGTTATAAAAAATATGCTTACACAAAGAGTAACGTTGGTACTTACGTTTCTTTATATGGTGACAAATTAAAAAGAATAACTGGTTGGGAAAAAGAACAAAAAGATTTATTTGAGTCCGATGTCAATCCTGAAATTCGAGTCTTAGTAGATAATTATACAGATTCAGATGATGTATCTATTGGTCATAAGACGATGATATTTGATATCGAGGTAGAGGTTACAACAGGATTTCCAGACGTAGTAAAAGCAGAGAATAGAATAACTGCAATAGGATTTAATGATCCGAGAACAGATGAATACTTTTGTTACGTACTAGACACTTCAAACAAGTTAAATTTAGATGAAACCAAAACATCAGTAAATGGTGACGAGACAACAATATCCTTTACTGATGAGTATGATTTAATAAATGCTTTCTTTGAAAAGTATATGGAAATAAAACCAACAATATTAACAGGTTGGAATGTAGAGTTTTTTGATGTTCCATATCTTTACAATAGGGCTTGTAATGTAGTTGGTAAAAATGTAGCTAATTTATTATCACCAATTATGCGTGTACATTGGAGTGATTTTGGTAATGGTAAATATAAAATAGCTGGTGTTAGTATTTTAGATTATTTACAATTATATAGAAAGTTTACTTTTAGTGAAAAATCATCATATAGATTAGATAATATTGGAAGTATTGAAGTTGGTGAAACAAAAGTAGCCTATGAGGGAACATTAAACGATTTGTATGAAAATGATATTGATAAGTTTGTACAATATAACTTACAAGATGTCAAGTTAGTTAAGAAATTAGATGATAAATTAGATTTTATTGAGGTTGCAAGAGGTCTAGCTCATCTTGGTCATTGTCCATATGAAGATATTTTTATGAGTTCTCGTTATTTAGAGGGAGCTATTTTAACCTATCTAAAAAAACAAAATATTATAGCACCTAATAAACCAAAAAAATTAAACAGATTAAATGATGATAAATTTGTAGGTGCTTATGTTCAAGACCCACAAAAAGGAAAACATAATTGGGTATTTGATTTAGACATTACTTCTATGTACCCATCATGTATTATGTCCGTAAACATATCACCTGAGACAAAAATTGGTAAACTAGAAGGTTGGAATCCTGAAGAGTTTTTGAAAAAAGATAATAAAAAAACATATTCAGTAACAAATAGTGGTAAGGTATTGGGGAAGTTTACTGAAACCGAATTACAAGATTATTTATCTGATAAAGAAATCGGTGTTGCTACAAACGGAGTAATGTATCGTACAGATAAAGATGGATTAATACCTGCTCTATTAAGAAAATGGTTTGATGAGAGGGTTGAGTATAGAAAACTATCTAAAAAGTTTTTTGAGGATGGTGATAAAGAAAAATCAGATTACTTTGATAGGAGACAACATCTACAAAAAATTCTCTTGAATAGTTTATATGGTGTATTGGGATTACCATCATTTAGATTTTATGATTTAGACAATGCTGAAGCTGTAACTTATACAGGCCAATCATTAATTAAATTTACTAAAAAGATTGCAAATAACTTTTACAATAAAGAACTCGGTGATACCAAAGATCATTGTATTTATATAGATACAGATTCTGTTTTCTTTTCTGCTACACCTATAGTTCAAAAAAGATTTCCAGATATAAAAATTAGTGATGACGAAAAAATGTCAAAGGCTATTTTAAATATAGCAGATGAAGTTCAGACATATTTAAATAATAGTTATGATTTCTTCGCTAAAAAGTTTTGTAATTTAAATACACATCGTTTTGATATCAAACAAGAGGTTATTGCAAAGAGTGGTTTATTTGTTACCAAGAAACGATATGGTTTAAAAATTATAAATGATAATGGTAAGATGGTAAATAAAATGATGGTAAAGGGTTTAGATACTGTTAGGTCAAGTTTTCCAACTGCTATGAGAGATATGTTGAGTAAGTTACTAGAAGATATTTTAATGGATGTACCAAAAGAAAAATTAGATAAATTTATAATAAACTTTAGAAATAGTATGAAGTTGATGGATTTTGATAAAATAGCTATACCAACGGGTGTTAAAAAAGTTGATAAATATAAGGTTAAAGATGGTGTTATATTCAAGGCTTATAAGTTGGGAACACCTATTCATGTAAAGAGTTCATTATTCTATAATGATATGTTAAAACATTTAAAAATATCAAAGAGATATTCACCAATATATAATGGTGAAAAAATTAAATGGGTTTATTTAAAGAACAATCCACTTGGGTTGGAGACAATGGCTTATAAAGGTCACGAAGACCCAATAGAAATAATAAATTTTATTAAACAATTTATTAATCCAGATAAACTTTATAGACAAGCTTTACATAAAAAACTAATGATGTTCTATGTAGCACTTGGTTGGAGTGAACCAACAGATGCTACTAAAACAATAGAAAGATTTTTTTGATTTTGAGAAATAAATTTACTATATATATGTATATATACGATCACACTAAACAGGAGAAGTAGAAGTATGAATAAACAAAAACTAACACGTTTCATTAGTAAATACTATTTGAATGGATTTGTTAACTCAGTAATATTAAATAGTAATTCCAACAAGATAGCTGCTAGATTTATATCAGCTGATAAAACCTTGTTGGGTGAATTGGAAATGGATAAATGGCCATTTGAAGATGCTGAAGTTGGTATCTATAGTACAGACCAATTTTTAAAATTATTGGGTGTACTTGACGATGACATCAATGTGTCTATTAAAAAATCCGGTGATAAATCAATATCATTGAAAGTAACAGATGCATTATCAGCTGTAAATTATATGTTGAGTGATACATCAATTATTAGTAAACCACCGGTTATGAAAAACATACCCAATTTTCAGTTGAAGATTGAGATGACACCACAAATCATGAATAAGTTTATTTCAGGTAAGGGTGCTTTAAGTGAAACTGATAACTTTACAGTAATAACAAACGGTACTGATACTAAACTAGTAATTGGTTATTCTTCTATAAGTACTAATAGAGTTACCATTCCAGTTATAACCACAGAGTCTACTGATATTAATAACATAACTTTCAATGCTAATATTTTTAAAGAAGTATTAAGTGCTAATAAAGAATGTGAAAGTGCTGTATTTGAAGTTAGTAGTGAGGGGTTATCTAAGATAATATTTAACGTAGACGATTATTCATCTACATATTACTTGGTAGCTATACAAGATAATGACTAGTTTGGAAAAAAACAAAGTCTATTCTGGTAATTCCTTAGATGTCTTAAAGACATTTCCTGATGAATCAATAGATATGTGTATAACATCTCCGCCTTATTGGGGCCTTCGTGATTATGGAACAGAAGGTCAGATTTGGGGTGGAGATGATGAATGTGAACATGACTTTAAATCATCAACTAGAAAGTTACATAGTGGTAGTTGGGGTGAAAAAGATAATGCTTTACCCCATCAAAAGAATGCTACCATATTGAATTGGGAAGTTGAAGATAAGACTTGTGGTAAGTGTGGAGCTTGGAAGGGTGAGTTGGGATTAGAACCCACACCCGAAATGTTCATCAGTAATCTATGTGATATATTTGATGAGATTAAACGAGTGTTAAGACCACATGGTAGTTGTTATGTAAATCTCGGAGACTCTTATTGTAGAAATCCTGGTCAACAAGATCAAAGTGGAAAAACAGGTATCAAGACATTTAAGTATAACTATAATTTCAAACACAAGAAAAACTATGGTTCGGCTTACAAAGCGAAGTCATTGGTTCAGATACCAAGTAGATTTGGTATTGAGATGACCAATCGTGGGTGGATATTGAGAAATGAAATAATATGGCATAAACCTAGTTGTCTACCAGCTTCAGTACAAGATAGATATACTGTTGATTTTGAGAAGATGTTTTTCTTTACAAAGAATCCTAAGTATTATTTCAAACAACAAATTGAAGAAACCAAAGATTCATTACAAAGAAATAAAAGAACAGTATGGCATATAAACACTGCTTCGTTTAAAGATGCTCACTTTGCTGTATACCCACCAAATTTATTAGAAAGTCCTATAGATGCCAGTTGTCCTGAGTTTGTTGATAAGAAAACTGGTAAACCAAGAGAACGAGTTATAGAAAAAAATCAAGATAAGGTTACAACATATCATGATACAGGATATCAAGATGGAAGAGATGATTCAGAGTTTGAACCTGGTATTGTACTTGATCCTTTCTTTGGTAGTGGTACAACAGCTCAAGTAGCAATGAGTCAAGATAAAGATTGGGTTGGTATTGAATTGAATTCAGACTATGAAGAGATTTCTGTAAAGAGATTGAAACCTAAGATAGTTGAAAAGAAAACACGAGATAAAGCTAGTAAGTTTTGGGATACTAAATGACTAGAATAAACATAATCAACCCATCGGAACTAACAGATCAACATCTAGTAGCTGAGTATAGAGAGTTATTTATGGTGGGTTCATCGTTACAGAGAAGTTTAAAATCTCCAAATTGGGATGTCAATAGAATACCTAATAAGTTTACACTTAATAAAGGCCATGTCATGTTTTTTTATGATAAGGGTAAATATCTATCTAAAAGATATGATGCTTTACGTGGAGAGATGATTGACCGAGGTATGAAACCAGACGACACAAGGGTTTTCAAGAGAGATCAATGGCCCGATAGATTGTATAATGATTGGATGCCAACTATTGAAGATCAAAAAATAGTAAGAAAACGAATAGAAGAACGAATTAGTCAAAAACCAAATTGGTATAGGTTAACAACAAATGATAAATAATAAATCACACACACTATGGGTAGAAAAGTATCGACCTAGTACAATGGATACTTACATTGGAAATGACCATTTAAGAGATAAAGTCAAAGCTTACTTGGAAAGTGGAGACTTACCACATCTTTTATTATATGGTAAGGCTGGAACTGGTAAAACAACATTAGCTAAATTACTTGTTAAGAATATAGAATGTGATCATATATACATTAATGCTTCTGATGAAACTGGTGTTGATAACGTTAGAATTAATATTAAGAACTTTGCATCTACTGTGGGGTTTAAGGACATGAAGGTAGTCATCTTAGATGAGTGTGATTACATTTCCCCTAATGCCCAGGCTGCACTTCGTAACTTAATGGAAACATTTAGTAAACATTGTAGGTTCATCTTAACTTGTAATTTTGTGGAAAGGATTATCGATCCAATACAATCAAGATGTCAATCATTTCAAATTGTTCCACCATCAAAGGGTGAAGTTGCAAAACACATCCACGATATCCTTATAAGTGAAAATGTAATTCATGAGATGGATGATTTGAAGATATTAATAGATAGTGGATATCCTGATATTCGTAGAGTTTTGAACGCTGCTCAAAGAAATGTGGTTAATGGTAAACTTAAATTGGACACTACGAGTATAATACAAAATGACTACAAATTAAAACTACTAAAGATTTTAAAAACACAAAACAAAAAAGATGCATTTCAAAGTATCAGACAGTTATTATTAGATAATAAGATTACAGACTTTAACGATTTGTTCAGATTATTATATGATGAAGTTGATGATTGGGGTGCAGGTCACCTAGCAGAGTGTATTTTAGTGATAGCTAGGTATGAGTTATCAGATGGTCAAGTAGTTGATAAAGAAATCAATGCTATGGCTATGTTAATAGAATTACTAACAATAATAAAATAGGAGTACGAATGTATTACGAAGTTCAAGTTATGTTTGTCGAAGAAATTCAGACAAAAAATGGTACAAAAGAAAAAAGAGTGCGGAGATATTATCTTGTTGATTGTGACGCAGTTAGTGTAGCTGAAACAAAAATAAATAAATATCTAAAAGATAGTCCTTATACATTTGAAGTAAAACTTGTAAAGGAGTCAAGGATAGTAGAGGTAGTGAATGAGCACTAAGCCATTGAAACCAATAAAACAACCACAAAAACAAATAAACATAAATGATACTGAATCGGTAAAATGTGAGGAATGTGGTAATTATTCTTTCATACAATCTTTTTTTATAAGAAGAATATCACCAATTGTTTCACCGAATGGAAAAGAAACTATGATGCCAATACAGGTATACAGTTGTGGTAATTGTGGTACAGTACCAAAGAGTATGATGCCTGATGTCGGGTAAGGTGGTAAAGAAAAAAAGTAAGGTAGTAAAGAAAAAAAGTCTATTTGATCATATAACCCAAATAACAAAGGTTCAAAATCCTAATTATTGGGAAGATATTTCAAAAGAAGATAAGAAGTCTTGGTCTAATTATATGGTCAATAGATTTTTATCTATGAAACCTGATTGGATAGAGCTTGTAAATGAAGTACAAAAGTATAAATTACAACCAAAAGAGTTGTATAAAGTATACACAAATATTTTACCAAAAAGTAAAAGGTGGTTAAAATATACAAAGGGAAAAAATGATATGGATTATCCAAACTGGTTGATTAATATAGTAAGAAATCATGAACAGATTAGTAGAAAAGAAGCTAGAGACTATGTTGACATATTAATGTTAACTGAAGGTGGTATGCTTGAGTTAGGTGAACTTTGTAGAAAATGGGGTGTTGAAGAGAAGTTGATACATAAAGCTGGACTCAATGTTGTAGGTAGTTCACCTAGTGGAAATTTATAAAAAAGTACTTGACTTATATGCAATTTTATGTGTATATTTAACCATCGAAATAGGAGAATATAAATGTCCAATGTAAGTCTTTTGGATTTGAAAAGGGGTTTTAAAATGAATAAAGTAAAAATTATAAAGGATACTAAAAATACGTCAACAAAGAATAAACACGAAGTAAATTCTTATTCAACAGGCGTCAATGGTGATATAGTTACATTGATGGAACAAGAATGGCCTGAGATGACCACCGAGTTTCTTAGATTACAAAGAGAGCAATATGAATTGTTTTGTCACAAACAACATGATTACGGCCCAGGCAATATATCAGTAGGTACACAATTACAAACTGAAGACGAAATACATTTATCACTTACGGGCCTTTGGTTTAGAATGAATGATAAGATACAGAGATTAAAGACTTTACTGATGAGTAAAAGAGATAATGCAGTAGCTGGTGAGCCAATGGAAGATGCTTACTTAGATGTCAGTAACTATGGTATAATGGCTACGATAGTAAAGAATGGTAAGTGGGGTAAGTAGTGTATAAATACGAATGTGAAGCTGGTGTCTATGAATCAGATACCTTAGTTGGTTTGTTATGGGAAATGTTTACACATAGACTATGGCATCTAATCAATCACGAAAAATGGATGGATTAATGAAAAGAATAAGTTATAGTCAATATAATGGATGGGTAACCTGTCCATATAAATGGAAGTTGAAGTACATTGATAAATTAAGTGAATTTACAGACAGTATTCACACCATGTTTGGTACTTCTATGCATGAGGTCTTACAAACATATCTTACAGTTATGTACGAGGATACTGTAAAAACGGCGGATGCACTTCCATTGGAAGAAATGCTATTACACCGAATGAAACATAATTACACTAATATAATGAAAAAAAATGGTGGTGTTGAGTTTTGTAAACAAACTGATATGGAAGAGTTTTATCAACATGGATTGTTAATATTAGAGTGGTTTAAGAAAAAAAGAGCTAATTACTTTAGTAAGAAGAATTATGAATTAGTTGGTATTGAAGTTCCTATAAATTTTGATTTACCCAATGACATTAAATTTATTGGCTATATGGATGTTGTAATATATGATACGTTTAGAGATAGATATAAGATTATAGATATAAAGACATCTACTATGGGGTGGAACAAATGGCAGAAGGCTGATAAACATAAAACAGACCAATTACTATTGTATAAACATTTTTATGGAGCTGAAAAGAATATTTCATTGGATAAAATAGATGTTGAATATTTTATTGTTAAGAGAAAGTTGTATGAAGGGTTAGATTTTCCACAGCGAAGAATTCAAACCTTTAGTCCTGCTAGTGGTAAACCATCTGTTAATAAAGTTATAACTAACTTAAATCAGTTTGTCGATGAGTCATTTGATAATGGTGAATATAATACAGAACGTACATATATTAAAAGACCTTCAAAGAAAAATTGTAAATGGTGTGAATTCAATCAAACTAAACATTGTGATTCGGGAGTGAAGTAATGTTATCTAAGATTACAGTAAGGCTAAAACTTTCAGATTTTATAAATACAGAACAAGAAAACTCTATTATGAATATGATAAATAAAACTCATAGAGATTTTAGAGCAACTATTTTATTACATTTGTGGTATGAAAACGATGAACTTACTCCAAAAGATTTAAATAATTTCATAATCAGATATGAAGATATATTAAGTTTTAAAACAAAAATTAGACACAATCATAAATTAGAATCAGATGAATTTGTATTTTTTGATGTGTTACCAACTTCTACACCAAAGAGTGGGCATTATAGATTTTGTTATTCATATAATGACAATAATAAAATACTAGATGGTTTGGATGAATTATATAAATGTGTAAAATTTATTACTACTGATAGACCAACTAAGAGACAGAAGAGAAATGACTACGAAGATTAAAATTGGTATAGTTGGTAGTAGAGGATATACCGACAAAAGAAAAATAAAAGATTTGTTATTTAAAATAAAACAAAAACATGATGATGTTGAAATTGTTAGTGGTGGTCAAAAACAAGGAGCTGATAATATAGCCAAAAAATACAGTCTTGAATTTGGTATGGAGTATGTAGAATTTCCACCATCACATTACCAACATAATATGCATTGTAAGTTATCGGCTAACCATTATAGTAAACCATACTATATCAGTAACTATTTTAAACGAAACAAACAGATTGCTAAATATTGTGACATGATCATAGCTTTTATTCCTGATGGAGTTGAGTCAAGAGGAACAATGGATACAATCAAACATGCTGAAAAAGAAAAAAAAATGACACGAATACTAAATTAGTATATACTTATATATGTATATATTAAGGAGTTTTACATGGACTATAAATTGACATCGGTAAAAATACTACAAGACCTGTATAAAAAGTTTAAGTTAAATGCATTGTCTGATGAGTTTACATTACAAAAATTAGTAAATCGTTCAATGGATTTATATCTAGTGGATAGTGATTTTAAATCACAAATACATGAATATAAAAATTTAAAGGTAAGTGGGAGTAGATTATGAAGGCGGTATTATATAAAGCATTAGAAAGTTATTTAACTGGAAATATAGAGAAACATCGTGTTAATATATTATTACAAGTGGATAATCCTGTGGGAGTGGCAGAACATTCAGATCACGTTGAAACTATAGAAAAAGAGTTAGGTGTGATTGCTGAATATGAAGATAAACTGCAAGTATTAAGAAAATATTTTGGTACAAATGAAAAAGAGGTTTTAAATGGCTAAGAAAAAGATTTTATTATTATCAGATGATTTAAGAATGTCATCTGGAGTTGGTGTTATGTCTCGTGAATTTGTAATGGGAACAATACATCATTATGATTGGGTTCAGCTAGGTGGTGCGATTAAACATCCTGATGCGGGTAAAGTTATCAACATGAATGATGCTACAAAACAAACAACAGGTGTTGACGATGCATCACTAACTATATATCCTACAGATGGATATGGCAGTCAAGAAATAGTTAGAGAGATAATGTTAAGGGAAACTCCTGATGCAATCCTACATTATACCGATCCAAGATTTTGGGGATGGTTGTATGAAATGGAACATGAAATCAGACAAAATATTCCTATTTTTTATTACAACATTTGGGATGATTGGCCAGCTCCACATTATAATGAATTCTTTTATGAGTGTTCTGATCTAATAATGAATATATCAAAACAAACTGTAGCTATCGTAAAAGAAGTTGCAAAACAAAAACCAAGAACAGATTGGGATTGTACTTATTTACCACATGGTGTAAGTAATGTCTATTTTAAACCTATATCTCCGTTTGATGGTGAACAAACAATGTTAACAGAAATGCGAAGACAACTTAATATAGATAGTAAAGTTGAATTCATAGTTTTTTATAATAATAGAAACATTCGCCGTAAGAATCCTGGTGATGTTGTATTAGCATTTAAAACATTTTGTGATATGTTATCAAAGGAACAAGCTAATAAATGTGCTCTTATAATGCATACACAACCAAGAGATGAAAATGGTACGGATTTACCAGTTGTTGCTAGTAAACTAGCTCCTGATTGTAGAATATATTTTAGTGATAAGAAAATAGAACCAAGTCAATTAAATTGTTTATATAATTTAGCAGACGTAACAATTAATATGGCTTCCAATGAAGGTTTTGGTTTAGGAACTTGTGAGTCATTAATGGCTGGAACACCAATTGTGGTAAATGTTACAGGTGGATTACAAGATCAATGTGGTTTTAAATTAAATGATAAACTATTAACTGCAAATGATTATGATGAAATACATTCATTACATGATGATAGAAAATGGAAAGATAATCCTGATTTAACTTGGGGTGAGTGGGTAAATCCAATATGGCCATCCAATAGATCATTAGCTGGTTCAATACCAACACCATATATTTTTGACGATAGGTGTAGATTTGATGATGCAGCTGATGCTATTAAGGAATGGTATGATATGGACAAAGATAAAAGAGATGAATGTGGTAAGTTAGGGCATGAATTTGTAATGGGTAGTGATTCTATGATGTCTGCTACATCCATGTCACAAAACTTCATCGACCAAATGGATACTACATTTGATAAATGGAAACCTAGAAAACGTTATAGTATATATAAAGCATAAGGAGTAAAATATGAGTTATAAACCAGTATGTTTGGTCACAGCACCGGTAGGAACAAGAAGTGGATATGGTGCACATAGTAGAGATATATGTAGATCATTAATTAAATTAGATAAATATGATATAAAAATTTGGCCGGTTCGTTGGGGTAATACACCAATGAATGCTTTACATCACGATGATCCAAATGATAAGATGATAATTGATAGGTTATTAGCAGAACCTACCTTACCAAATCAACCAGAATTGCATATACATATTGTTATACCAACTGAGTTTCAAACCGTTGGAAAATATAATATAGGTATTACAGCTGGATTAGAAACTACTGTATGTCATCCTCATTGGATACAAGGTATGAATAAAATGGATTTAAATATAGTTCCAGCTACCTTTGTAAGAGATAATTTAAAAATTATTAAATTTGATATCCAAGATGACAATACAAAACAAAAAACTGGTGAGTTGAAGTTAGAAAAACCAATAGAAGTTTTATTTGAAGGTGCAGATACTGACATATATAAAACAACTAGGGAGTTTTCAAAAAGTCTTGTAGATGAAATGGATAAAATACCTGAAAAGTTTAACTTTTTATATGTAGGTCATTGGTTACAAGGTGGACTTGGACAAGATAGAAAAGATACGGGTATGTTAGTAAAAGTATTTTTAGAAACATTTAAGAATATAAAAAACAAACCAGCTTTGATTATGAAAACAAGCGGAGCGGGATATTCTGTATTAGATAGACAAACTATGCTGGGTAAAATTAATGAAATCAAAGCTTCAATTGATGGAGACTTACCTAACATATATTTATTTCATGGTGATTTTATGGATGTGGAAATTAATGAATTATATAATCATCCTAAAGTAAAAGCTCATGTATCGTTAACACATGGTGAAGGATTTGGTAGACCATTGTTAGAAGCTTCATTAAGTGAAAAACCAGTCATCGCTCCTGATTGGAGTGGTCATGTTGATTTCTTAAAAAAACCAAATGCTGTTTTACTTAGTGGCGCTTTATCTGATGTTCCAAAGGGTTCTTTTCCAGATCATTTTCACACCGATGGTATGAAGTGGTTTACAGTTAATTATCAAGAAGCTTCTTTCAAAATGAAAGATGTGTATAAGAATTACAGAAAATATACACTTCCTGCTAAAAAACTAACTATCTTTAATAAATCACGATTTTCTTTAAATACAATGACTAAAGAATTTGGTAAGTTACTTGATAAGTATGTTCCTGAATTTCCTAAAGAGGTAAAACTTGAATTACCTAAATTGAATAAAGTTAATGAAGTAGAAGCTCCTAAAATTAAACTACCAAAACTAAAAAAGGTGTAATATGGAAAGAGTAATAACGTGTCCAATTTGTTTTAATTCAGACCAATGTTTTGAAGAAGTACAAGAGACTTTTAGTTCATACTTGTGTTTTCATTGTGGGTTTATGAGTGACTCTCGATATAAAATTGGAAGTCTAAAACTTACAGAGAATCTTAAAAAATCACCAAAGTTGGTAAGAGATTCTAAATTTGAAGATACTGAAAGAGGTATAGTTTGGTTTCCATCTGTAATTAATATGGGTAAATTAGGTATGATTTTTCCAGAAGGTGAAGTTGATACATATGTTTGGAAATACGCTGAAGTCGTAGATATACCAAAAGAAGAGCGTGTTATGTATGACAACCACACTCAAAGACTAGATGTTAACAATGCAAAAACATTTGGTAAATATGAGTTTATCAAAGCATGTGAGTTGATGGGAATAACAAGGGATATGAGTAAAAATGCCTAAACAGATATATACTTGGGGTAAAGTACAAGCCGGTGATATTATATCATTTAGATATAAAGGTAAAAAACCAGTTGGAATTTTAACCACCTTATTGGTTATGAATCCAAAAATGCCACATACAAAAAAAGATGGTACTAAGGGGTTTCATTTAATAGGATTGAAATTAGAAGACCGTGGTAACATACCAACTATTAAAAATAAACCACTATTAGTTCAATTATTAGAAAGAGTTGGAGATATAGAAGTCGTAAGCGGAGAGGATCAGATATACCGAATAGGTATTAAGAATGTAGGTATTCGTGGTGTTAAACCAGCTCAATATAAAAAACTCAAACAATATATAGAAAAATATTCTGTGTATAGAACATATGACTTCAAAGAAGCTAGGAAATCACAAGTATTTTTAGAACCAATAAAATTACCAAGAGGACTAAGTGAGGCACTGAGTGAAAATTAGTTATGGTATTACAGTTCACAATGAATCAGATGAACTAAACAAGTTATTAGATATATTACTAGATAAGATAGACGAAGAAGATGAG
>Ga0209279_10000976_pt1 | contig 16305 bp, 37 predicted proteins | sample CoawatmetaG00DNA_3_FD_187508 | JGI IMG/M metagenome (GOLD analysis project Ga0209279, IMG submission 187508) | Marine microbial communities from the West Antarctic Peninsula - Coastal water metaG006-DNA (SPAdes) (version 2) | ecosystem: Environmental > Aquatic > Marine > Coastal ... | reverse complement strand
GTCATATAAATTGATTATATTTATACTATAAATAAAAACAATTAAACTATGTCAAAAAAATCAACAACCTACCGATACGGTATCGAAATCACAAAACCTTTCTCAAAAACAATGTATGACCACAATGAAATATGCGCCAAAGAAATGAGGTTCAATATCAAAGATGCATGGCATAATGAAGCTATCAAGTTTATGGGTGATGACGAATGGCCAACTGAAGGTAAAATAGTAGGTATTCAAGGAGGATTAATGTCAGTTGGTTATGGAGATGGTTATACTATTAACGAAGTTGAAAGAGACTTCTATTCTGAATTAGATAATATGGCTGATTGGCAATTACATGAAAACTATTCTTATATGTGCTTCAAAGAAATGGTACCTAGAACAGCCTTTATGATGCTAGGATTTGAATGGGAAAAATGTGAATATGGTGATATTCATTATGATGGAAGATTCGCATCTAATGGCGAAATGAACTCACCCGTTATCAAAATGCCTGAACCAGATTGGGCTCCAAATTGTTAATAACTTTTTGAAAATAATCACACCAGATTTTCCGGTTCAATAAAAATTGATTATATTTATACTATAAATAACAGCAAATAACTAACTAAAAAAACTAAAATGGGAGAACATCAAAAAACACAATTACTGTTTAACTTCAAAAAATTTGGATCAGTTTTAATCATGGGAGTAGATAAAGAAACTAATGAGCAAGTAAACACTAAAGTATTTGGAGAAGGAGATAATGAAGATATGATACTGCAATTCATTACTGACTTGGAGAATGAAGATTTAGATATATTTGTTTAATTAAAAAAAGATTATGGAAGAAAATTGTTAATAACTTTTTGAAAATAATCACCCAGAATTTTCCGGTTCAATAAAAATTGATTATATTTATACTATAAATAACAGCAAATAACTAACTAAAAAAAATAACAAATGCCAAAATTAAATCTACAAGCAAAATCAACTCAAAGACATTCAGTAACTGAATATCACATCTACACAATTACTGAAGACTTCTTCAAGTTAACTAAAAAAGAGTTAACAGACCTAGTACAAGTTGGAGAAGTACTGATGTTTAAATCTCATTTAGATGAACAAGGCACTTTACTTAAAGCTTCAGATGTTGATGTGTACCAAGAGATAGTAGTCTATACTGAAGTACAAAGACAAAACAATCCTCAAAATTTAGAATACACTCCTCAAGAAGCTTTATCATATATGACTGACATACAGATTATGGAAGAAGAATCAACTAACTTATCAATAACTAATATATAAAAAATGACTGAAACTAGATTAAAAGAATTGCAAACTGAAATTGCTAAATTAAAACAAATAGACAAAGAGACAAATGAAAGAGTTGCTGCTGAATTTTTTGAAAGAGATATCATCGAACTCTCAAAATGCACATCTGTTCTGTGTTCTAAAGATTTAGATATGGCAATGGCCAACGAATCAGAAAATATACAATAATATGAGACTAGAATTAAAAACAATAGCAAAAATAAACCGATTAGCAATAGCGTACGGATTAGATAACATAGAGATAGGATACAGCCAATTTAACAATGGATCCTTTACTCTTAGATTTGGGTATTGGGAAAAGATAAAAGATGAACTTTTAGATAAGCTAAATTATGTTCTACCTGAAGATCTCCATCTAGACAAACAGCTAGTAGATGATGATCCTGAATGCGGTGAGTTATGGAACTACTTAATACTTAAAAAATAATGGCATATACAAACGAAACATTACCAAAACAAGAGTTTGACTCTAATATACCTTTACCAGTTATGATGAAGATAGGCAATAAACATTTTATTGTACCTTTATGGGTAGAGGTAACTGAAGACTTTGATCTAGATAAAGCTGTGAAAGATGGGTTGATAGTCAATAGTGGCAAGTTAATTGCAGAAACTAAAAAAACCTCCTGGGATGTAGAAGGAAGTACGGGCACACAATATACTGTAAACTTGACAAGTTCAGGTCTGTATACGTGCAATTGTATGGGCTTTAGAAGAGCCAAAGATGGCAAGTGCAAACATGTCAAACAAATTATTTCAGAAAATTGTTAATAACTTTTTGAAACTAATCACCCAGAATTTTCCGGTTCAATAAAAAATGATTATATTATTATATAAATAAAAATAAGTATGGCAAAATTAAAAAGTAAATATATACGAAGAAGAGCTACTGAGTGTACTCTAATAGAAAAAAGTAAATCAAATCCAGGTTATTGTAAGTATATGATTACAATAGCAGAGCTTGATGGTACGGTACATAAACAACCAGCCTATGGTAAGGATATGCAAGGAGCTCTAGCTAGACTAATGAATACAGAGTTAACAGTTAAGGTTGAAAGAAAATTAGAAACTAATGTAGGGTTAATCTTCTTATCATGGTTAGTATTAATGGGCGCTCCAGCTATATTTTTTGGTGCACAAAATACACCTTGGTACCTAGCAGCTACATTTGGAACTATTATTATGATAATGGTAGTATCTGGATTATGGTATAACTATATTAAAAAAGGTGAGGTATGAGTAGATTAATATATGATATGTATTATGCTGATGAAATCACTTTAGAGGTATGTGAGCGATTATTAGCCCAATTAAACAAGAGTAAAGAACGTAGAAGATATTATTAAAGAGAAAATAAGTTATGATAACAGAAAATAAAAATTTCAAAAGAAGTATTGGTGCATTGTGTATATTTGGTGGATGTTTTATTATATCCATATTAATAACAAGCATTTTAAGAGGTGATAAATTAGAGGCTGATAATCCAGCAGGACCAGCAAATAATTTTTGGATACCCACAGAAGAAGATATAAAATATCAAGATAGTATGTATACTATAATAACACAAACCCAACAACAATTAGACACAATACACGCAGGAATAAATGATATATTGTGGAAATTGGAAAGACTTGAGTATTCAGATGGTGGATGGGATAGTATTAGATATAAGAAAGGATCGACCATTGATAGGCGTAGAAATCCTGAGGAGTTTGGACAAGATGATACCATAAGTGTTTCAGCAACAATGTATTATCCTGTAATTGGCCAATGTGATGACACTCCAGATATTACTGCAGATCAAACAAAAATACCAAATATAGATAGTTGTAGCCATCTAAATTGGATAGCAGTAAGTCAAGATCTTTTATGGTTTAATGATGGACCAATAAGGTATGGAGACACTGTTCATATAATTGCAGGACACAAGACTGGTACCTATATAGTTAGAGATGCCATGAATAAAAGATTCACATTTAAAATAGATTTCTTAGAGTCTGTAGGTACAGGACTATACAGCTTTGACGACGTAAAATTAGTTATTAATTCATAAATTGTTAATAACTTTTTGAAACTAATCACCCAGAATTTTCCGGTTCAATAAAAAATGATTATATTTAACTATAAATAAAAACAAACAAATACTATGAACAAATTAAGAATTTACATCGATATGGACGGCGTTCTAGCTGACTTCAAATCAGCAGCAGATGAACTAAAGAAAAAATTACCAATGAACTCTGAAAACCTAAAGTTTGATGAGATACTAGACTTTAGCACGTTTAAACCTATGAAAGACGCAATTGAATCTGTATACAAGATTATTGATATGGGTCACGATGTATTTATTGCTTCAACCCCTCCATGGAATAATCCAGATGCTTGGGGCCAAAAAAGAAATTGGATTGAAGAACATCTTCCAGAATTAGAAAGAAAAATAATCTTAACACATAGAAAAGACCTTCTTATAGGAGATATTCTAATAGATGACTCAGACTATAGAGGTCAAAAAGATTTTCAAGGTACTTGGCTGCATTTTGAACCTAGTGAAGGTGCTGGTTGGCCATACATGGTTAATAAAATAGAAGTATTTACTAATGAAGTAGGATTTAACCCTTCAGCTTCAAGAAAAGAATGGATGGATTCTCATAAAACTGTTTGCAAATAGTATGGATGCAGAGATAGTAGAAAAAGAATTATGGGACCATTACTCAGAATTACCTAACCCAGCATGGTATGATTATAAAAATAAACAAAATATGAAAACAGAAGATTTACTACAAAACTTTAGACTGATGGTTACAGAACTATCAGCAACAACGTCAAATAATGAAAAGAAAGATATATTACATAAGTGGTGTAGGGTATGTCCTGAATTGCTAAAACTAATGGAATATATCTATTCAGACTACAAAAAGTATTATGTAACAAGTAAAAATTGTAAGAAAAACAGCCATTTGTGTGATCCAAATTCTACACAATCGTTATTTGAGCTGTTAGAAAGCCTAGATAATAGAACATATACGGGACATGATGCAATATCAATGGTAAATTCTCTAGTGACTACACATTCAGATTATGAAGAGCTAATATGGAGAATAATTGATAGAGATATGAAGTGTAGGGTATCTACGTCATTAATAAATAATGTTTTTCCAGATACTATTCCAGTATTTAAAGTAGCTCTTGCCGATACATATAAGCCAGGTATGGCAGATTTTGAAAAAGATATGTGGTTATGTAGTAGAAAACTTGATGGAGTCAGGTGTCTTACAATAATAGATGATACTGGAGATATTAAGTTCTACTCTAGAGGTGGCAATGAATTCCTAACACTAGATAATGTTAAAAAAGACCTTAAAAAATTACAACTTAGTAGTGTAGTACTTGATGGAGAATTATGTATAGTAGATGAAAAAGGTAATGAAGATTTCCAATCTGTGATGAAGGAAATCAATAAAAAAAATCATACCATAGACAATCCTTTATTGCAAGTGTTTGATTTTCTTACTCTTGATGAATTTAATAGTCAAGAAGGACATGTTGAATTAGGTATGAGATTAACATTCTTAAAAGGCGCTCTCGATAGAGATGGCTATGATGGAGATATAATACAAACTGTATCTGTATTAGGACAAAAATTGGTACAAAATACTCAACAATTTCAACTTATGTTTGATGAGGCAACTGAAAACAATTGGGAAGGCCTAATGCTCAGAAAAAATTGTGGATATGAAGGTAAACGAAGTAAAAACCTTTTAAAGGTTAAGAAATTCTATGATGCAGAATATACAGTAAAAGGTATAGAATTTAGTGATATGAGGTATATTAAAGAAGGTGTAGAAGTAGAAGAAGAAATGGTGAGCAATATAACAATAGAACATAAAGGAAATACTGTTGGTGTAGGCTCTGGTTTCTCTATGGACGAAAGAAAAAAATACTTTAAGAATCCTGAACTATTAATGGGAAAAACAGTCACAATACAATACTTTGAAGAGAGTAAAAATAAAGATGGAGAATATAGCTTAAGGTTTCCAGTTGTTAAACATGTTTATGAAAGTGGAAGAAATAGCTAATTAAATGATATTTATATATGATAACTAATTTAGGTGTAGCAGAAGAGGATAATGGATTAGGGAATATAAAGCCCGAAACAGAGTCACATGGTAATATGCCCTCACATGTTGGTCTTGTACCAATAGTGATAGAAAGTAGAGAGTCGGTAATTCCGCTCTCCAAGTCTAAGAGCAAACTAGGCTTGTATCTAGGTTTTTTTAAGTTTTTACCTATCGTAATGCGGTTTGCAAAAAACTGTTGGTTCGAATCCAACCACCTAAAGAGGTTATCATATCTAAAACAGGTTATATGGACATAAGAGATTTCGCAACAACTCAACGAAAACAGGATTGGTTAAATAGTTTAAGAGTATTCTTAGAACAAGGACCAAACAAACATTCCCACAAACAAAGAAAAGGCTTCATAGGCAGCTGCATATATAGATTTAGCCACCAAGGATTCCCAATTAAATTAATGTCAGAAGAGGCATTAAAGAGAAGAGAAGATAGGGAATACAAAGGGTTGAGACCCATGTGGACAAGTGATCACGTATATTCAATAAACAGAATATCGGAATACTTAATACAGATATTTGACGAAGGATTTAAGGGTTGGGATGATATTTGTAAAGAATTACCATTCTTGCTGACTACAATAGAGGTGTCTCCATCAGAAAATAATAAACTAGGTGTATCTCAAAGAGGAGCACAGAAATATGATATACAGGACTTATTTAATATGAATCATTATAAGGATTGTGGAATTAAGTTGTTGGAAATTCCAGATAAGTTAAAAAAGGATGGTACTACTAGAAAAGGTGCATCATATTATGACGATGAATTAAGAACACCAGAAATAAAGAATTTAATAATATTTTAATAGGTAATTTAGGTATAACAAAGAGAGAAAAAATGGAAACAATTTATACAGTTTTAAGTACAATCGGGGTGGGTGTGATAGCATATTCATTTGCGGGTGTGATAAGGTTGAGTAGAAGGGTCAATGATCTGGAACTTATAAGAATGGAAATAGTAGATTTAGAAAGAAAGTTTGAAAAAGAAATACAAACAAATAATCACCAAATAGAAGAGTTGGGAGAAAATACAAACCAAACCTTCATAGGAAGACAATCAGAATTAGATAGAAGATTTGATAAGGTATGGTCAGAACACCATAAATTAACTGATTTAGTAACAAAATTAGATATAACAAAAAGTTATTAATTAAATAAATACCTAAATTACTCATTAAAATATTTTACCGATTGAAATAATTTTATTATATTATAATATACAACAAATAAAAGAGAAATAAAAATGGAAAAAACAAGCAAAATTTATGAAGCATTGGTTGCTAGGTGTATGGCCGATAGACTAGAAGCATTAGCAACATTGGATGTTTATATGTCTAATCCAGTAGGAATTGGAGAACACCCACAAATAGTAGAAGAGGCCATGAAGCAACTAGACAATCTGGCAACAGCAGAAGGCAAATTAACTGAATTAAATAAACAATACAATTCAACCGAAGTTAAGGGTGATAAATCGACATTAGATTTAGAATCACTAGCTAGAAGAATGGATGAATTTTTAACAATCGTAACACAAGGGAAATAATATGTATTATCAAGTAAAAGTAAAAATAGCAATAGACACTGGAAAAGGTGTAAAACACGCAAAAGAAGAATACTTAGTTGAAGCAACGTCAGTAACAGACGCAGAGGCAGTCACAACTAAAGATATGATAGATGGTGGAATAGAATTTGAAGTAGTTGAGGTTAAGAAGTCACAGATCTGTAAGGTACTGTAATGCTATTATATCTCAGTATAGGAATATTATTTGGATTCTTTGTTGAACTTATATCTGATTGGCTTAAAAAAGTTATGTTATGGCCATGGGATCCTAAAAACGATCCATTTAATATTTGGATGAGGTTGGCAATAGTTTTAATATGGCCAATTGGGATTGTAGTATTTATATCAGCATTTTTTAAAGGATATAGAAATAAATAAAAGAATTAAAACAATGGACTACGAAGAAGAAATAGATATAGAAGACGATAAATTTGAAGAAATGACAGTAGAGTCAAGTAATCAGGTTTGGTGGGCAGCTACAGATGAATTAGTATTGGATTGGGACAACAAAAAATTCACTATAAGAATTGCAGAAAACTCTAAGGGTGGCGAACTTATTTGGATGGAAGGACAAGATCAATTTACCCAAGAAGTACAAGCCGAAATAGAAGAATATCTATGGAGTGGTGAACTAGACCTATCAGCAGAATAATGGCGGCGCGCGAAAAAACCCACGCGGTAGAGAAAATGCGGTGGTCGCACCTAGGCCTCTCGCGAGGCGCAATAAGCAATTATTAAAAGAATGTAATTATGACAAAGTATAGAATAGTAAGAGTAGAAAACCATCTAACAGGTAAGACCCATTTCGTTATAGAAAGACAAAAGTCGTGGCTTTGGATGACCTCTTGGACAACCGAATTAGGGTTAGATATCCAACAAAACGGTCCAATTGGTGCATCCTATTATGATGGAGCACTCTACAAATTAAATAGGATCAAGGTTAATAGAGGCGAAATGATTAGAAGAGGTGTTGTCCAGAGAGGCGATACCGACATAAATAATAAATAAAAGGAGTATACAATGGCAAGAAAATTAGTAAAGAAATGGAATCCTAAATACAATAAAGTATGGGTAAGAACAGCACTTCAAGACGTATTAAGTCGACATGAACCGTATGGATTATCAGGTGGAAGTCGTAAGATGATAAAAGAAGTCTTAGCAATACTTGATCAAAGAGTATTAGATTTAGAAGAGGAGGTAAAGGATGTACAGTAAACACGGATTAACACAGTTACCATTAGAAGAGAAGAGAGGATGGTCTAGACTTAAGTGGAAGTTTAAGGGTATAGAGAAGTCGGCATTAGTTAAATATCCAAATAGATATATGGCTATCCTATGGGAAAATGGAGTAGAGAAGGTAACAGAAGAGAAGGTTTGGAGGAATCCGCATGTTTAACAAAAGCCGAATAACAGGTTGGGTTATACTAGCCTTAGGAATGGTGTTTATCTGGATGAGTATAGATCCATTAATAAACGACACAGAGAAGTTTCTCCGTATCACAGGTATGGTATTGGGAGTAGGTCTAATTAGTGCATTTGTAATCTTGTTGATCCTTAACAAGACGTTACCTGACGATAGAAAGGATGAATATCAAGAATGGTTAGATGATCAGTTTAATGAGAAACGTAAAGAGAAAGAAAATGAAAATTAATAAAGAGGCAATTCAAGAAGCGATTGGAGAAACACGTGAAGATATTAAAGATATTCAGCATGGTATAGATCGTGATAGTAGTAATACAGAACAAGTAGGTCAAAGACTAGGTGTACAGGGTAGGTTAGATAAGAATAGACAGTGGATAGAGATAGGCATAATATTAGCACTCTTCTGGACAGGGTCTCCAGTAATAGCTACCTTAATGCTTGCACTCTATATAGTCGATACGATGTAAAACCCACCAATCCCATAGCAACGTGCCAGCGATGTACAGATGGGTAATAAGTCACCCCTAGGGTGTCCCCAAACAATATATTATATAATACACCCATATAGGGTAGAATTGCAACAGTATCAGTACTGCTGTCCGCCATTGTGTGTGAGGTGGTGAGAGGGTTTTTTTCTGCACCCCGGCTGATACCGGTTACCGGATATTTGGTATATTACAGGTGTCAGAATTGAATTAAGGGGGGCCACCGCTGTGTACCAACGGATAATCCTGTGGTTATTTTTTATCACACATAGGTGCACTCAGTGACTATAGTCCTAGGTGATGCTAGTGTATCCTTAGCCCTCTAACCTACGTAACCCTACTACACCCTACCCTATAGTTACTATCTACTCCCTTTACGGTTTGAAGCTCATCTGTATAATTTGTACCATCTAAAATGTGTGATCTAATGGCAAATAATCCTCTCAATTGATAGCTCTACAGGCCCGGCTGATTATGTGAGAGATATCACTATCTTCAGGATGTGTGATCAGCCACACTTTGACACATTGTCATATAGATGTGACATATTGTCATCAAAAATAGTTTCATATGTCGTAAAAATTGATTATATTTATACTATAAATAACAATAAATTAAACTATACACATTATGAAGAAGACAATCGGACAGTACACAATCAAACTAAACGCAAACAGCAACCTGATCACAGTTACTAAGAAAGGAGAGATGATCTACGGGAAAGCCGTTAAGGCAGCTGACACTGGATCACACTTTAATACAGTATGCGACTCAGTACTAGAGATGAACAAGAGGAATCTATCAATCTAATTGTTAATAACTCTTTGAAAATAAGTGCACCGGCATTTTCATATGTCATATAAAATGATTATATTACCTATATAAATAAATAACTAATGAACAATACAGTAATGACCAAATCCGAACTATACACAGTATACCTAACATGTGCTGCCTTTCCAGGTAAAGTACGTAAATCAGTAGTGGATGCATGCAATCTCCAATCAGCTAAGGCTATGGCTTTAAGCATGTACCCTGGATATTCACTACTGTAATTGTTAATAACCAACGACGGTTTGTTAATAACTTTTGTGGCAAACTGTTTCCGGATTGATATAAATTGATTATATTTATACTATAAATAACAAATAACTAATACTAACTAAAAAATAAGAAATGAGTAAAAAAATGACAACCCATAAAAAGATCTATTTAAAGCCAATATCGCCTACCAAGCTAGTAGATGGTGCAGGTAATGAATACAAATGTCCTAAAGACACAACGTCTAAGGAGAGAGTAGCTCGAGCCTTCAAAGAGGGTAATCGAGCAGTGAAGATTATGGATAAAGAAGGTACTCTAACTATGGGTACAGTCGATATTAGTTATTTTGAAGTTGGTCCTAACGCCTATAAAGGTTCAGATTGGGACTCACTTAATGATTTACGAATTAACGTCACTGATACTGATGTTACCCTCCCACTTGAACAGTTGGAGCTAATGCAGTTTATAGAGTCATCAGTTAGTTTTAAGCCTAACCAACTATTTGTTAGCGATATCAAATGGAAATTCTTAGTTAGATCAGCAATGCGTGGTAAAAACGTAATGATGACTGGTCCTGCTGGATGTGGTAAGACTATGGCTGCACAATCCCTATCAAACAGTTTAGATCGTCCTGAATTCTATTTTAATTTAGGCGCTACACAAGACCCTAGAGCGACGCTTATAGGGAACACACACTTTAATAAAGAAGATGGTACGTTTTTTAGCGAAGCGTTATTCGTCAAAGCAATTCAAACAGAAGGTGCAGTAATATTATTAGACGAACTGTCTAGAGCACACCCTGAAGCACACAACATACTTATGACAGTGTTAGATGAGGGTCAAAGGTATTTACGTTTGGATGAAGCAGATGGATCACCTACAATAAAAGTTGCTAAAGGAGTCACGTTCGTAGCGACAGCTAATATAGGTAATGAATACACAGCAACAAGAGTCATGGATAGAGCATTACTAGATAGATTTATTATAGTGGAGATGGACGTATTAAATAAAGAACAAGAAGTAGATCTATTAAGCATGCTATTCCCATTGGTTGATAAAGATAAAATAGGTTCCGTAGCGGCTATCGTTGCAGATACACGTAAAGAATTAAATAGTGAGATGCCAAGGATAAGTACGCATGTTAGTACAAGGAGTAGTGTAGAGATGGTAAGTCTAATGTATGATGGGTTCACGCTAGCAGAAGCAAGCGAAGTATGTATCTATCCACTATTCGATAATGCAGGTGGTATAGATAGCGAACGTACCTTTATAAAGCAGATCGTACAGAAGTATATCCCTAACGAGAACCAAGATGATGACCTATTTAATACAGAAGACGTAGATGCAACAGTTGAGATATAAGACAACCATTATAGGTAGTAAGGGTAAGGCCTCAAGGTCCCCCTATACTGCTTCTATATTGAATAATTATTTGTTCACTGGCACAATGTGCTTTTCAGGCGATGCGCTTAGTGCACGTCCATATAGGTGGCCAATAAAAAGATTCCGGGATATTATACACGTCGGATTAAATACATTAAGTAGAGTGTATAAAGGTAGTGAAACAACTCTATCCATTAAGGAGAGTATGTGGTTCATATCGAGGTTCGATTCCTTGACTACCACTAAAACAATAGATATGAAAAAGAACATAATACTAACAGCAAAGATAATACCAGTAGTACTAATAATGTGGGTGATCACATCGATATTACAGACACATGGGTAAACGAGACGAATATAGAGATATTACAGGAATACGTGATGAATACCATAGTAAGGAGAAGTATAGAGGTAAAGATAGACTAACAGGTGAGATGATATTTTTGACTGACGAGGAGTGGGATAGATATATCATTGACTTAGATAAAGAGGACGAGCCTGATTGGACACCGAATTGTTAATAACTTTTTTAAAATAAACACTCCAGATTTTCGGGATTGAAAAAAATTGATTATATTTATACTATAAATAACAAACATTAAACTATATGATTACAGACGAGGAACTAAAACAGATTGGAATGACACGAGAAGAGTGGAACGACAACTTAGCCAATGAGGCTTGGTACATAGAAGAATGGGCCCATACTGTTGAAATTGATAAACCAGAAAATAAATAAATTATGCCAAAAACAAACCACATCGTAAACCTAGATTATAAACTAGACTACAGCAAGATAGATAACATCGATATAGATGGGATCGACTACAAAGACTATCCAGATTTCTGTGACGCCTTTATTGAGAGCGCAGACTATGACGGTATACCAATGACTAGCCAACAACTAGACTCACTTAACGACGATGATGACTTTCGTTACGAGGCTGTAATAAATCATATACAATAGCCATGATATATACAGAGATTACCACCTTCCTATCTGAGCTTACCTATACACAGGCTATACCTATGATACTTGCTTGTATTATGTGTATTGTAGCTATTTGGACTATGCTCACGTATATTACTATTAGGTTGGTTGATTCCACTAAGGATCAAAATAAAGAATTACTAGACAATATGAATAGTCTAGAAAACAACAATAAAAAAATAACTAAACTTTAAAAGAAAAACAATTATGGAAACACCGATTACAAAAAAATTAAAAGAAGGAGTTAAACACGGAGACTTTGTAAAATTTACAAGAAATCAAATGGTATGGACCCATGGAGGCTTACCAATGTATCGTGATGTAGAGCAATACGGATGGATTAGTAGTGCTGGCTTCCAGGGTAGAGTACATATCCGATCAACTCATTGTCACGGAGTATTGGGTAACATGTTAAGTATCCAAGTAGATCAAGTTATCTCAAAGGCTAGTTGGAATGGTAACAATGAAGACTTCCCGAGGGTTGCTCCTGAAGGATTCCTTGTTGCTAAACCAGCCTTTGAAAAACCCCATGGTGAAGGTATCCTTACCTATGCTGGTGGAGATATACCATTACCAAGAAATGCTCAAGTTACCGCTAGAAAAACTGCTGCTCAGTTAAAAAGAGGACTTAAAAAAGCTGCTAAGGCTAATGGTCGTAAGTATGAGGTAAGATATAAAAAGACGTCTGATCTTGATGCTGAGATTCAAAAGCAAAAAGATCTTATTAGTGGAAAAATATCTGGATAATATGGAGGAATACGAAAACAAAGCATTGGAAAGGGAGAGAGACGAAGAATTACTCTGCCTCGCTAACAACAATAGTTATCTACTGTTGACTGGCCAAAAGACTTTAAAGCAAATTCTAAATAGACGTGGTGATCAAAGTTTTGTAACTATGCCTGATGAGGATCCTGGCTGTAACGACATACAACAAATGATTGATTACTTTATTGTAACTGAGGAATATGAAAAATGCGCTAAGTTAAGGGATATCCTAATTGGCTCGGGAGAGCTCCTAGAGGACAAATCCGAAACCACCGCGTCGAGGACCACCGCATGTTAATCGCGCGCGCCGCCAAAAATACTATATGATAATAACAACATTTACAACAGAAGACTTTGAACTGGTGAACAGCGAGTACCTTAGGAATAGTCCTAGAAAGCGATTTGATAGCAATAAAGATGTGGACAACCACATAGCTAAGGTTGCTGGACTATGTGCTGAAATATCAATACACAAGTCTATTGGTTTAGATTGGAAGTTTTCATTTGATTCTTCTGATATTTCTATTGGAGGTAAAGAATGGCAAATAAAGTCTAGGTATGAATCAGGTCCTGGTAATCCACCTAAGAAAACAATGTTCACAATATCACATAAATCAGACTATTCAAATATAGCAGGATTTATATTTTCTAAGGTACATATAAATGCTGATATGTCTGGTAGGGTAGAAACATATCCTCACGCCTATGATAGATACTATATAGAAGGGAATGGCCATGAGTTTAGAACATATGGTAGGATGATTAAGGAAAACTTTCTACATGAGTCAGTATGTGATGACAAATATAAGATAGATCTAAAGGAGGAATTGTTAATAACTTTTTCAAAATAATCACTCAGAATTTTCCGGTTCAATAAAAATTGATTATATTTATACTATAAATAACAACAAATAACTAAATAAAAAATTATGAAGATTACAAAACCAGTATTAAACACAACAAACCACAAAATCGAACACCACATACATATAGTTGAAGGTACAAAGATTGGAGATATTACATTACCAAATTGGTTTAAGATTACCAAATCACAATTAACAGATCTAGTTCAAGTTGGTAGTTTCTTTATGGATAAAATAGATCTAACTATAACTATTGATATGGTAGAATCTTATCAAGAAGTTCACGTTTGGAAGCAAATTCAAAGACAGACCAATCCTCAAGGTCTGGTAGATTGTTCAGCTCAAGAATCTCTTTCATACTCAACAGGTATTCAAATAATGGAAGAAGCTGGAGAGATACCTTGTTCATTGGAACTAGATATGGCAATGGCTAACGAATCTGAAAATATACAATAATATGAAAAAAGCAAAACATAAGTATAAAATAGGTACAGTAGTTAAATTTAGATTCTTTGATGGTTCTGTACATGTTGGTGAAATTGTAAAACATAATTATATGGGTGAAGATTGGGACCATACAGAAACAAACTGGAGTATAGCACAATATACCATACATGTACCATCTAATAAATACAGTAGAGGTTATATGGTTTATTCGAGTATGACAAATGATAGAATTTTTCCTAAAGATGCTACGCTAACTAAACCCAAGTTCAAGTCTACAACTACAATAAGCGCTGTAAATATTAAATCTAATGGCCCTAGTTTAGACGATGCTATTGATAAACAAAAACAATTTATAAGTGGTAATGTTAGTAAATAAATTGTTAATAACTCTTGCCACATTGTCATACTTATTTGACACATTGTCATCAAAAATATTTTCATATGTCATATAAAATGATTATATTTATATATAAATAACAAACAAACAAACAACAAACTATGTCAAAAAATTATTCAAACTCCTCATTCTGGTACGACTTCGACGAAGACGATAATGTAGACATCCTTACTGGAGCAGAGATTAAGCCTGGTAAAGATTATCACAAAATGGCTGCTACCCTTAGAGCCATCTCAAACTTTGTACGCATTGTAACTGGTGAAAATATACCTGTCAAGTATAACAATAAAGATGAGAGTTTTACTGATGGTAAAACTGTTGTTATATCTAGTAATATCAAAGACAAAGATTTCGATCCTACTGTAGGTTTAGCACTTCATGAAGGTTCACATTGTTTACTGACTGACTTCAGCTTACTTAAAGAATCTAATTTTCAAGATTACATATTAAACAATTTTGGAATTGGAATGATTGCTGACAAATATGACCTATATGAACAAGAATGGTCTGATTCAAAAAATGCATACATTAGTACAGGTATTATAAACACTAGGTTAGTTTACAATCACATTGGACAAACCCTTAGACAAATACTAAATTACGTTGAAGATAGACGTATTGACAATTACATCTACAAAAATGCTCCAGGTTACCAAGGTTACTATGAAGCACTATACGATAAATACTTCCACTCTAATATTATTGATAAAGCCCTTCAATCTGATGAAAAAACTAGTCTTGATTTAGACTCATACATGTTTAGATTAATAAATCTTACTAATTCAAATAGAAATTTTAATGCTCTTCCTGGTTTAATAGATATTTGGAATGCATTAGACCTTAAAGATGTTGATAGATTAAAAACTACAAGTGATGCTCTTGACGTAGCAGCTAATATATTTAATATTATCGAATCTAATCTACCTAAACCTACAGCTAAAGATGATGTTGAAGGTGATGATGATAGTCAAGAGGATGGTAACGAAGGTAATAATGCTAATAGTGGTGAAGAAGCTACTACTCCTCAAAGTGGTACTGATAAAACAGAACTTAGTGATTCTCAAAAAAGAAGCCTTGATAAAGCTATTGAAAAACAAAAAGAATTATTAAATGGTAATATCAAAAAATCTAATGTATCTAAAAAGGATAATACTTTAATCCAGGCCCTACAAGAGTCTGGATCAGAAACTAAAACTGTTGGGAAAGGTCAACCACTCAATTGGCATGGTACAGCTGGTGAAGGTACTAATTGCCTAGTAGTTAGATCACTAACAAAATCACTGGTTGACTCTGATCTTTATGACACAATATCTAATGGTAGACCATGGAGAAATGAAGAGGCTCAAAATGCAGTAAATGATGGATTAAGATTGGGTACTCAGTTAGGTAGAAAACTACAAATTAGAAATGACGAAAGAAGCTTAAAATATACTAGGCTTAATAAGGGTAAAATAGATAAAAGAATGGTATCTAGCTTAGGCTATGGATATCAAAGTGTTTTTA
>Ga0209279_10000966_pt1 | contig 16497 bp, 14 predicted proteins | sample CoawatmetaG00DNA_3_FD_187508 | JGI IMG/M metagenome (GOLD analysis project Ga0209279, IMG submission 187508) | Marine microbial communities from the West Antarctic Peninsula - Coastal water metaG006-DNA (SPAdes) (version 2) | ecosystem: Environmental > Aquatic > Marine > Coastal ... | reverse complement strand
TTCGTTGTCTGTGATTGTAACTGTAGTAGCAACTGTCGCAACATCAGCCGTTCCTGTTACGTTGCCTGTTAGCGCACCTACAAATCCAGTAGCGGTTATCTTACCAGTACTTGGGTTATAAGTCATGTTGCCGTCTGCTTCAACACCAAGGTTACCAGAACCTGCAGCTCCAGCGGCAAACAAAATTACGTTGGCTTCGTTTGTGCTTTCGTTATCAGAAACTGTTACGGTTGTTGCTATAGATGCTGCACCTGTTAAAGCACCTGCAAATCCAGTAGCAGTTATTACGCCTGTACTTGGGTTGTAAGTCATGTTACCGTCAGCCTCAACTCCTAGGTTACCTGACCCAGCAGCTCCAGCGGCAAACAAAATTACATTCGCTTCGTTTGTGTTTTCATTATCTGATACTGTAACAGTGGTTGCTATGGATGCAGTTCCAGTAACGTTACCAGTTAAAGCTCCGGCAAATCCAGTAGCAGTTAATATTCCAGTATTACTGTTAAATGCTAAATTAGTACCACTCTTAGGTGGCAAGTTACCACTTACAGCAGTTACGAATAGTGGGAAACACGTAGTATCTGTTGACTCGTCTGCTACTGTTACGTTTGTTGACGTAGTTGCTGTATCGGCATTTCCTGTAACCGCACCTGTTAAACCACCTACGAATCCAGTAGCGGTTATTTTACCAGTGCTTGGATTATACGTCATGTTGCCGTCGGCTTCAACACCAAGGTTACCGGACCCTGCGGCTCCAGCAGCAAACAAAATCACATTACTTTCATTAGTACTTTCGTTATCAGATACAGTAACCGTAGTAGCAATTGATGCTGTTCCTGTTACGTTTCCTGTTAAAGCACCGGCAAATAACGTTGCAGTGAGTAACCCAGTATTACTATTAAATGTTAAATTAGTCCCGCTTTTAGGTGGAAGGTTACCTGTGGCCGCCGTAGCAAATAGAGGGAAACAAGTAGTATCACTTGATTCATCTGCTACTGTTACACTTGTTGCTATGGACGCTGTACCTGTAACGTTTCCTGTTAACGCTCCGGCTAGCAGTGTTGCAGTGAGTAACCCAGAGCTACTATTAAATGTTAGGTTAGATCCACTTTTGGGAGCTAAGTTTCCTGTAGCTGCTGTAGAAAATAACGGGAAACAAGTAGTATCACTTGACTCATCTGCTATTGTTGGGGATATCGCTCCGGTCAACGAACCGACAATGTTCAATGTTTGCCCACTTGGTACGGTTATCGTACTGCCTGTTGAACCGTTTAGTGTGTCTACTTTTAATGTGCTCATTTCTTTTTTCCTTTAGTATTTAATTAAATTACTCTAAAACTCTAAGATTTTTAGTTTGCTGTTGTTAGCAATTGTAAATGTTGCTCCGTTTGCTACTGTTATGGGACCATAAACTATGCTGTTGACGCCACTGCCAGTGTCGAGTGTTTCTGATGTGCTAATAGTATCTCTGTTTGCGTGAAATCCACCAGTATAAGAACTTAGAGATCCTGCAAATTCAGTAAAACTGCCTGTAGCAGATGCGCTACTTAATACCTCTACGATGCCAGTGCCATTTGGAATTAGTTCTAAATTTTCATTAGATCTTCTTGTTTTAATTTCATTGCCATTAAAGTTAATTCCGTCAGTTCTAAAAGCATTTGCGGTAACAGTTCCATCGATATTTGAAAAAAGGTCGGCGGTAATAGTTAAGACATCCTCAACGATTGCCGTAGTAACCCCTGATCCTCCTCTTATTGCAAGAGTTTCTCCTGCCTGTAAAACACTTAATGTTGAGGAGTCGTCTACAACATTTATTACGACTTTGTCGTCTACATATGCTTTAGTAGCCCCATCCTGACGTTGGACTGGATTAGTTAGATCTGAAATTACGTTATTGCTGGCACTAATGTTGCTTGTTGCACTTTTAAGAAAAAGTTGTCCAGTGGTAGTTTCAACTGTAGCACCGTTTACACTGATGTTGTCAACAACAACAGCAGAAAATTTACCTGTTGAAGCAGAACTAGCACCAATTGGGGTTCCATCTATAGCACCGCCATTAACATCAATAGCTGCAAAGGTACTTGTTCCTGAAGATGTAACGTTGCCTGTGACATTACCAGTAACATTGCCTGTTAGCGTATTGCCGTTTAGGGTAACATTACTTCTAATGTCCACAATGCCTGTGCCGTTAGGATCTAGTTCAATACTAGCATTTGAAGCATTACTACTAATCCTATTACCAGCAATACTAATTTGATCCATAACAGTTGATCCAACACTTACTGATGTTACATTAAGTGTAGTACCATAAATTGTAGCCCAACGTAGGCTACTGCTACCAAGGTCTTTAGAGGAATTAGTACTAGGAACTAAACTAGAGTCAAATCTTCCTGTTGCTGTTATTGTATCTGCACTTGCGTTTCCAAGATCAACACTGCCGGTTGCATTTAATAATCCATTAAAGGTTGATGTGCCTGTAAATGCGGATGCACCAGATACATTTAATACGCCTATAGATGATGTTCCGGTTACTCCAAGAGTGCCGCTAGCAGTTATGTTAGTAGCACTAAGTGCTGCTAATGTACTATTTCCAGTAACAGCTAGTGTACTAGCCAATGCTGTTGAAGAAGAAACATCTAGTGTTCCTGTTATTGATGTGTTTCCTGTTATCTCTGCGGTTCCAGATATCTGAAGTTTACCTGTTCCGCTAGTTTCGATAATAAGATTACTATTTGAAGTGTCAGTGGAAATAGTTGAATCAATTAGTCTAATATTGCTTAGAAGCGTTCCGCCTAGTTCAGTATAAACCTCAGTAAAGTTTTCATTTACTTTTAAGAACGCTGCCCTGAGTAAATCACCAGTTCCATCGTCTTGGTTAGTACCAACATTAATCGTTTGTTTAGCCATTAATAACTATTCCTTATTCATTACACCGGTATTAACTAATTGCATGACCGTAAAGTGTTAGTATAAACTGCCCTGCATTAAATACAGCATCACTAGCAGCAGTATCAGCTTCTACCAAGTAAAAGTAATCATTTCCAGTTACTGCTGGTATAATGTTTATTACTTGTTCTCCAGCAACCATTGCCGCACTATTAATTAACTTAGCAGTACCGCCAGCACCATCGTATGCAAGGGTACCACTAGAATTTGTTGCAATATCTATGTCCGTAGTTAAAGTTCCACTTGCAACAGCAGGTAACTCAATACACACTAGTTCTGCTCTGTAAATAACACCATTGTTGCTTACTACATTTCTACCAATAAATGCATTGCCGCCAGCTGGAAGACCAATAACATCATTTGCATCACCGCCCTTTGCGCCAAGTCCAGTTAAGTCAAAATGTATTTTTGTTATAATAACACCATTCTGTGTAAACCTTCTAGTAATTGGAGCAAAACTTGTTGCCACTGCACCAGCACCATGTTCAGTAAACACACCACCGCCCAATATAGAAGTCATTGCTAACTCACCGCTGCCACTATTAAATTTTAAATTAGTACCACTCTTGGGTGCTAAGTTCCCTGATGCGGCAGTCGCAAACAGTGGGAAACAAGTAGTATCACTTGACTCATCTGCTACTGTTACTGCGGTAGCAATGGAAGCAGTTCCTGTTAGCGCACCTGCAAATCCAGTAGCAGTTATTACACCTGTACTTGGGTTGTATGTCATGGTACCATCAGCTTCAACACCAAGGTTGCCTGATCCGGCTGCGCCAGCGGCAAACAAAATTACGTTAGCTTCGTTTGTGCTTTCGTTATCAGTAACTGTTACTGTAGTAGCAATTGATGCAGTACCAGTAACATTACCAGTTAAATTTCCAGCAAGTAATGTTGCAGTCAGTAACCCAGTATTACTGTTAAATGTTAGATTAGTTCCAGTCTTAGGTGGTAAGTTGCCAGTTGCCGCTGTAACAAATACCACGTTACATGCAGTATCTGTTGATTCGTCTGCTACTGTTACGGCTGTAGCAATAGAAGCAGTTCCTGTAACGTTTCCTGTTAAAGCACCAGCTAAAAGGGTTGCTGTTAGTAATCCACTACTACTATTAAATGTTAGGTTAGACCCACTTCTTGCTAATACGTTTCCTGTAGCTGCGGTTGCGAATAAAGGAAAACAAGTAGTATCACTTGACTCATCTGCTACTGTTACGGTAGATGCTATAGTTGCAGTACCAGTAACATTGCCTGTTAAAGCACCTGCAAATAATGTTGCAGTCAGTAACCCACTACTACTGTTAAATGTTAAATTAGTTCCACTTTTAGGTGGTAAGTTACCTGTAGCTGCCGTGGCAAATAGAGGGAAACAAGTAGTATCACTTGATTCATCTGCTACTGTTACAGCGGTAGCAATAGATGCTGTACCTGTTACGTTACCTGTTAAAGCACCTGCAAGTAGTGTTGCAGTTAACAGTCCAGTATTACTATTAAATGTTAAGTTTGTACCGGTTTTAGGTATCGTGTTTCCTGTTGCAGCTGTGGCAAATAGTGGGAAACAAGTAGTATCACTTGACTCATCTGTTGGTGTTACACTACCAACTATAGCGTCTACATATGCCTTAGTAGTCCCATCTGTCGACGCTGTTGGAGTAGCAAGGTTAACAATTTTATTACTGTTCATGTCGAGATTGCTATCAATTTCAACTACGCCTGTGCCACTGGTAACTAATACTAAATTAGCATTAGATAAGGTTGATTCAATATTATTATCCCTAATAGTAATACCGTCAACTGCCAAGGATCCAGTTAATACAGCAGCAGTTCCATTAAATGTAAAGTTAGCATCGTTAGTTAGTCCCCCACCAGTGGTTGTAAATAACATTCTGTTTGCTACTAGGTCACTTAGTTTAAAAGTTGTGCCATCATAAGTTAAAGTGCTTTTAAACTGAACATCTCCGCTAGCATCAACAAATGCTATACCATTGTCTACGTGATCAGTAAATCTTAATTTTGCGGCTGTTGCAATTATAACCTTGCCTGTTCCTTGCGGATCAAGCTCAATATTTCCACCTGAGTCTTCACTAATAATTTTATTGCCACTAAACGCAATATTGTTGTCAGTTCCAGCAGGAGATACGGCGTACAGCTCCGTAAAGTTATCATTAATTTTATCAAAGGCCGTGCGTAATGGATCTCCTGACCCGTCGTTTGCAGTTGCACCGATGTTAATTGTTTGATTAGCCATTTGTAACTATTCCTTAACTTACAGCATATGCTGGTATTACATACTCAGTGCCATGTACACGGATTTTTAAATATGTAGTTGGCCTTGCTGGAACGGCAGATGCTGAACCTGCACTTCCTACAGTAGTTTGTGATGGAACAGCAAAGTTTACAGTTCCTGTTCCGTTTGGAACTAGATCAATATTTTCATTTGAGTTTGTTGTACTAATTCGGTTATCTGTAAATTGCAACTGAGAGCCAACTGTCATTGTACCGTTTAATGCAAGAGTAGTGCCGTCAAATGTTAAATCATTGTCAAACGTCATGTCTCCAGAAGCATCAACATGTCCTATTGCATTGTCTACGTGATCTGTAAATCTTAATTTTGCCGCAGTAGCAACTATAATTTTTCCTGTTCCGTTAGGATCAAGTATGATATCTCCACTTGAGTCTTCACTGATAATTTTATTGCCATTAAAAGCAAGATTATTTCCAGAACCTGCGCCTGATACAGTGTATAGCTCTAGGAAGTTGTCATTAATTTTATCAAAGGCAGTGCGTAACGGGTCGCCTGCGCCATCGTCTGCTGTGGTACCAATGTTAACTGTTTGTATTGCCATTAATAAGGGCTCCGTATATCTTTACTATATTTATACAAACGGTAACGAAGCCGCTTGCTAAATATAACTATGCTAGTGACTAGTTATCTTAAAGAAAACTTTCATATTAGAATTAGAAATAATTGTGAAGAAAGTGTAAAAACTCGTCAGCGTTGGTATGTGCTAGAGTGTGATTGCTGTGGCGAGCAATTTGAAAAATCTAGTAAGCGTTTTAAAGACACATCAATGCACATTTGTTCAAATTGTGATCATCATAGATTAGCGCAAGAAGCAAGTGTCAAGCAAAGAAGGATTAACAAATATGTGGATAAATTTGATGCGAGCAGCGGTACTGCCATTGGCAATTTTAGGATCAACAACAGTTCGAGCTCATGACTTTTCTAATATTATATCTAAGGTAATGCCTAGTGTTTGCCGAGTTGAGATGTCAGCAGGGATATTAGTAATTGATAGTAACGGCCCTAATGTTGAGACAAATCCTTTTGATGATTTTTTAACCCCATTGTCTAAATCTATTCCACAACAGACTCCAGGCGGCATGGGAAGTTGTTTTGTTGTTTCAGTAAACGATTCTAAATATCTTATTACCAACGAGCACGTTGCTTCACCCAAGGATGGCCAAAATACTGCTCTTAATATTAGTTTTTATAACGACCCAAAAAGACATTCTGCTAAAGTTGTTGGCACTGACAAAATTAGTGACATTGCTGTTTTAGAAATGACTACTACTTTAGGTCAGAGAAAACTAAAATCTGTTCCTGCATTGTCTTGGGCTGACAGCGACAAGGCTGTGCCTGGACAAGAAATTTTTGCTATTGGTCATCCAATGGGACAAGAATGGACAGTAACACAGGGCATTATTAGTGCTACAAAGAAACGTTCAATGAATACTTGGCAAGAAGTTATACAGTCAGACGTTAGTATTAACCAAGGCAATAGCGGCGGACCTATGTTTAATACAAAAGGAAAAGTTGTTGGGGTAAATGCGTTTATATTTGCTGCTAATGGCGGCGGCAGTATTGGTATTAATTTTAGTGTTGCCAGTAACGGTGCGGCTGGAATAGTTAAAGAACTAATTTTAACTGGAAAAATACGCAGAGGGAAAATCGGAATGGCGTTTGGAGTGGATCCTGACGTCGGTCGAGTAGTAATTAAAGCTATAGAACAAAATGGTCCCATGGATAAAGCTGGATTTAAAACTGGTGATATTATAGAAAAAGTTAACGGTGTTGATATTGTGTTTCCTAGACACATAGGAAAAAGTATGGATGGCGTAAAACCTAATCAGGATATAGATATTCAAGTGTTCCGTGACGGAAAAATAATATTAAACTCAGTTACTACTAGTGAATATAAACATATCCCAGTAAATTAATGTAGGCTTACCCAAGCACCGCCAGCATAGGCTTGGAGTTTGCTGAGTGTGGAATTATAAATAATCATTCCATTTACACCTGTTAAATTGTTACGTTGGGTAGTTGTAAGGCTTTGAGCAACTATTGGCGCTGATACCTTAAAATTACCAGTGGGATCTATCGTTAAGTCTCCGGTTATTCGTTCTGTTTTGCTCATAAGTTAATCCATTAAACTGTGTTTTATATATTTAGCATAGATCTAAAGCCCGTTAGATCCATTGCTTCAAAGTTAGCCAATGTTTCCCAGCTTTCAGGGGTATACCCAATAAGTGGATTAACATGTATAAATCTTTGATTTTTATACTTTTCAGCAATTTCATATATCTGATTTACCCAATTATCTGAACTAGTTGATAATGCATCTGAAGTAGCATAGTTTGCAGTACCAGAATATATGTTATTAATTAGAGTTGTTTCACTTACTAAGTCAAATCCAATTAAGAATATATATGGAACCCCCTCTGCGGCCGCAAGTGCTATTGCATTCGGTCCACTGCTAAACCCAGTATAATCGGGCATTAATGCTCTAGCACCGCTTCCACGTATAATATTACTTTCTCTAGTATAATGCAAGTTATTCTCTGAATATCCTGACTCTTGTATCTCACGTGCCATCGCGGTATCAGTACTTACTAATACATCTGGTGTAAATTCATTATATATTCGATTACAAGCATATATTTTTCCACATGCAGACAAGTCACTAGGAGTTACATCTAACCTAGTTTTTCCGTTACCTAATATAAATGCAAATTCAGACATAATCTTATAAAATATTATTTATTTTGTTTATAACAGTGTTTAGATTTATTTCTGTAAACGTAGATAGCATGTTACGCAAGTGATCACGATTTGCAATAAGTCTTGGTAAATTGTTATTCCATAGATTATACACTGTATTATATTCATTAAGCAACATTGCATTGTCTCGTATAGCTTGGTGTATACGCATTGTGGGGTCAGTAACAATATCATAACTATGATCAACAGTATCTCTAAACATGTCAAATCCTAGACTTTCTAAGAACTCTACTGTTCCTGCGGAACTACACATAATAGGAAAATGCAAAGCATGAACACTATTCGCAAACTTCTCTGTTATAAACACTGGCGCTGGATTTCCTGTTTCCTCGTCAGCAATAGACGTTTCATTAACTACTTCTACCATTGTAGTAGAATAAAGGCTACGTAGATAATGATCAAAATTAAGTGCGTTATTACAATGTCCTAACTTATTATAAGTATTCCATCTAAAGAACTGACTGCCCCACCAGGGCTGACTAAGCAATCGTTTATAAGTTGGTTCAAGTTTTATATCAGGCGGAGTAGGCCAATGGCATCCATTTTTTACTAGCATTGATAATGTATTAAACTCTTGCGCTAAGTGTGTTTTAATTCGCATCTCGCCTCGCTCTAAATTACCATAGTGCATAAGACATGCCGCTGTATATACCCTACTGTGTCTAGGACCAAGTGTTAAAGATATCCAATGATTACTATTTTCGTTAGGAGATTTATCAATATCATCTAATTTTAAGTATTGATCAGCTTGTAGCATAAATTCTGATCCCCACCATATAACTTCAATAGATGGATGATTAAACGCATTTGGCTCAGTGCCTATCCACCAAAGTTTAGCATTACATGATTCCAGTTCATTAATAATACGTTGCCTAGTTTTATAATGTGTTACATCTAAACTGAATATAACTGTTAAGGAATCTTTAAAAAATAATATATCCTTATTTCCGTCTATATCATTGCCACCATGGTTATAGTAAAATATATTTTTAGTAGGCAAGTGGGGAATTGTATTTTTTAGTATTTTGTAAAAATCATCGTCCCAAGGGCGTCTAGCGGATATATGCATAATAATACTTATTAGTCAACAAAAAGGGTGGGAAAATTAATTCCCACCCCTTAATGCCTTAACAAATATCAGATATTAGCTAAATGTAATATTTGACATTGCAACTTCGCCCAAGTAATCACCGGCGTTACCAAGAGATGACGCTGTGTTGGATAGCTCTACATAACCATAACGGGTCATGAAGCTAACTACTGGCTCGAAAGTCGACGGATCAAGTACTGTTCCACTGCTCATTAGTGGGATGTATGGGCAATAAAATGCCGCTGCATCAGTTTCGCTTGAACCTTTGTAACCAACTAGTACTGCTGTTGAATCAGCAGCGTATGAATCTACATAGATCTTCATAGCGCCATTGAGTGTACCAACGAACTTAGTGTTTGTTGGTGCTTCAAAAGTACCTTCTGTTGTACGTGCAAATGCGCTTGTTGAAGCGGACTGAAGTACTGTAAGTGCTTCAGGACTAACAACTGCCCAGTTACCAGCGCCACGACGTGTGCGCTGAGCAATTTTGTTTGCTGTACGGTTAATCAACACTGAAAGTGCTGCATGCTCATCACCAACATAAGTCGCTGTACCAGACACTGTTGCCTGGTTGAAAGTTTCTTCTGTTGCTGCGAGTGAACGTAGGGAACCAAGAACCTCTTGGTCGATTTCAGCAGTAATCTCTTGAGCCAAAGCGGCCATGATTTCTGCTTCAACATCGATACCGTGCATAGACTGTGCGTCTTGAGCGGCTTCAAATGTCCAACGAGCTTGTAGCTTACGTGTTTTTGCTTCAACTGGCTGCTTAAGGATTTGGATGGAAATTTTCTTTCCTCCGCCGCCTTCTTTGCCTGCTGTGGTTTCAGCTTTACCAGTAGTTAAACTACCGGAATATGCTGTAGCAATCTTAAATGGGCTAAGTGCTTCATCACCTGCTAGTACGTCTGTATCAAACGGCGAACTCGCTGTAGAGTCTGCTGCTTCTGCATAACGAACACGTAGTGTGTGAATCTGGCTAACTGGGCCCTGCATTGGTTGAACACCAACAATTTCGTTGGCGATAACTGTTGGCATAACACGACGGATAACAGGTAAAATTACTCTGTTTAGTGTTGCCATGTTACCAGAAGTGGTAGCACCGGATGTTGCTGCTTCTGATAGGTAGCTGCGTGTGTTTTCTAAAACAACGCTCATTGCGCTGCGGCGGTTGCCTTCTAGACCTTCTAGAAGAGCATCTTTTGTTGCGCCCCAACGGCCTTCTAATAGTACGTCTGACATTTTATTGTCTCCTAGATACGTTTATTTTAAGCCTGCCAATTTACGAAGTTCAATAACATTAGTGTCATCGGACTTAGTACTTTGGTGTTTTACTTCTTTGTCACCTGTAACTACTTTACGACTTTCTGCAACCATCTGCTTTTCAGCTTTTGGTGTGGATTTGCCGTCTAGTACTACTGGAAGATAACGATCGTATGCAGCTTGTAGTTTGCTGGTTTGAACGCTCTCTAGAAGGTCGCGCATTACTGCGCCTTTGTCTTTATTGAGTGGCTTTAACAAATTGTTCATGACTTCTTTACGTTGTGTCGTTTCAGTAATCATGTTAATTTCTTTTACCTTGCTCTCAACAAGTTGATCTTTCTTTACAATTGCAACTTGTGCTTCGGTTAGTTCAGCATCTTTTGACTCCAAAGACTTTTTAAGGTCTTTGATTTCTTGATTTTCGTTAAGATAACTTGCACTAAATTCTGCTGCAATTGATTCAAAAACTTTACGTCCAAAGTTATTTTCTTTGGCTGTACCGATATCCTCGCGTAATTGAGTGATCTCAGCTTTTAAATGTTTAGCTACGGATTCTTTAACAAGTGTTGCGGAAGTTTCAACAAACTTCTGCTTGAGTGTTTTAAATTGACTACGTGCTTCCTTAACGAGACGAACTTTAGTTTCAACAACATCTTGACGATCTTGTTGGAAATCTGAAATTTCTTCTGCTAATTGGGCTGTAATGAATTCTTCTAATTTTGCAACATGCTCTGTTTGAGCTTGTCTGTCAGCATTGAGTTCATTTATCTCTTCTGCTAACTGCTTGACTAAGAACTTATCAAAAGTTTCTGTAACACCCTTCATTTTACCGACAAATTTTGCACGGTCTTCTGAAAGTTGTTTCTTCTCTTCTGCAAATTCAGCTAACTCAGTTGTTAAGTTCTCTGTAACCATTCGATCTAAAGCTTCGACCATTACGGATTTATCATGCTCATAGCGTTGAGCAAATTCCTCACGGAGTTCTACTCTGACCTGCTCTTTAGATTCAACTAACTTAGATTCCCATGCCTCTTCAATTTGAGTACGGGTTTCTTCGTTGATCAGGTCACTATCCAATAATGGTTTGATAGCATCTAGCATTTTGGTCTCCTAGATCTTAAGATCCTTGATAAGACGCATTACTTCGTCCTTCAAGTATTTTTGTACTTTAGCATTGCCACTTGCTTCTTTGGCCATTTCAAGTACAGTGTGCCCATTGCGCATATTAAGCAATCCTTCATAAATTGCTTTAGGATATGCGTTTGGAGCACTTGGTTGTGCCACAACATCTACTGTGACAATCTCGAAACCGGCAACGTTACCTGTAGATTCATTGACTTCGCCACTGCCTCTACTGCTAACGCCCAGTTTAACTCCACTTTCCAACATAGTCTTAACTAATTGACCCATTGGCGTGGGTAGTATCTTTAATTTTCCAAAGCCGTTAGGCCCGTCCATCCACATGCTTTCTATCATGTGGCTAACTCGATCTAAATTAATCTTTAAATCATCTGGGTGATCAACTTCACCTAGCACACTGTTGCCGGTTGAAACTTGATCATTGAGTTGCTTGACGGCATTGGAGATCTCAGTAACAGGGTAAACACGCTCGTTTGCGTTTTTTACCCCGCCCTGAATACAAATGCCTTTCATATAGAGATCCTTACCATCGTTGGCAGACTCTGTTACGATTCCCGCTTGATCGAATGTAAGGGTTTCTCTAAGATAGTTCATATACGATTCCTATCTTACACTGCGCTCTGTTTAGCGTCGACGTTACCAGCAACTTTAGTTTGCTTTGCTGCTTTTGGTGGTGTCATGCCTGTTTCAGGAGTTCCTGGAGACATAGCTGCTTTAGCTTCGCCGTTATGTGGCTTAGATTTTGCATTTCCCACTGGTCCTGAAGCTTTATCGCCTTCTTCGGAATTAGATGGATGAGCAACTTTTTCAGTGTACTCACGTACAAAAGTTTCGTCCATTTCTTCTTCCATTTCTTCTTCAGCGTCCATGTCCATTTCTGGCTCTTCTTCAGCGTCCATGTCCATTTCTGGTCCCATGTCCATCTCTTCTTCACCTTCGTCGTCACCCATTAGCTTTTCAAATTCTGCTTTGAGTTCGTCAAGTGCGTCTTCGAGATCAACAACACGATCTTCCATTTCTTCGCCGTCTTCGTCGGCTTCAAGAGCAAGACCTTCTTCGTCTGCTGAAATATCGTCAATCATTTCCTCAGCAGCATCGCCACCAAGTTCTTCGTCGAAATCACTCTCGTCAATTTCTTCGTCTGTTTCTTCTTCTACTACTTCTTCATCTTCATCAACTACTTCTTCTTCGTCAATTAGTGATTCGTAAATACTTCTGGACTTGTCCACGATGATCTCGTGAAAAAGTTCTTTAGCTTGGTCATTCTCTTCAGAGATGATAAGCTCAATTAATTCATTAAATTTGTCGGACATGCTTAGACTCCTTGTATATGCTTAAGGCATTATAATCTATTTAACTACATAGTTTATATGTAGTGGTGAACAGGGCTTTTTTGCCCCAAAAGGATAAATCTTGGGAATTTAGGGGGATTTTTTAGATATTAAACAACGTCTGCAGCAGGTGCTCCAAATTGATTTTTAATATCGCCAAGGCTATCTTGGTACTCGGATGTTTTTACATCGCTAAGTTTGCGAAGTCTAGAAATTTGCTCAATGGTAAGTCTAGTTTTACGAGTGTCGGGCTTTTCAGCACGACTTGAATCCTCAGCATTATCATGCCTTGGGTTATCGTCTTCAGTAACAAAATCTTTGAGTAACACTGTAGTCTCCTTGTTGCTGTATTTATTACGCAACTGGTTCTGCTGGCGCTGGTGATATTGGACTATCAACACCGGCCGCATCTAGAGCACCGTCACCGCCTTCTTCGCCTCCGCCTTCTGCACCTTCGGCATCGTCAAGTGGTGCTTCTGGTGCAAAGTTTTCAAGGTCTGTTTCTATTCCGCCGGGTGTAATTCCTACACTACGCATATTTGGAACATCAGCTGTTGGAGACTCAATGTTTTCTTCTTTCCAAAGTTTAGTATTCTCGCTCATTTCTTCTTCAGACATTCCCAAGTAACGCTGTAATAGGAAACGTTTACTCAAGTATGGGAAAGCCTCAAGTTGGGTAAATGTACTAATCCTAGTACCATCCATCTCTGTTTCGCGATATTTGCTGAAGTTTTGTGGCTCATTAAAACGCAGTTCAAAACTTGAATTATCAAGTTCAAACCCACGCCACTTGAGAAACATTTTAAACTCTCGATCAAATGTCTCTGCAACTAAACGCTGTAGTCGTTTACAGTATTCGTTAAAGCGATGTTCCTGTATAAGTGCAGTACCAACTCGTCCATCGCTGTATGGTTGAGCACTGTCATCTGGACCTGTGGGCAAATAGCTACTAGGGATTCGTAATCCTCTATATAATTTATTAGTGAAGTATTTTAAGTCATCAATCTCACCAAGGTTAGTTCCGCCTGGCAATGTCTCAACCTTAGATCCTCTTCCTTCTGCTGTTTGGGGAAAGAAGTAATCTTCATTAGTGCTTAGTGGATTATATGTAGTATCCATAATGCTTGATCCGCCGCCAGTTTGGCTTGGGATACGTCTCTGATGTATTTCGTTCTTAACACGCTCAACAAATGCCATAGCCATGTGTGCCGGCATGTTACCAACGTCTACATAGAACACACGGCGTTCTGGCGCACGTTGGATACGATAGATAATAATAGCGTCTTCAAGTAATTCTTTTTGCTTGAAAACTTTAAATATGTTTTCAAGAATACTGTTACCAAATGGCCAGTTAGCATCAAGACCTTCTGTTAGACTGCAATGCACAACGTGATTAGCGTCAACGGCTGTTTCGTTAATGCTTCTATCAAATCTACCTGTACTTGAACTTTGACTGCCGTAAGCGGTAGTTGACTGTATCTGTCCATTCTGTTTGTGATTTCCGTTTCTGTGATAATCATCACCAGATGTTAATTGGGTAGCTGTTAAATTTTCAAAATTAGGATTAATGTTCTTAATAACGTATTGCTCAGGTTTCTTGCCTTCGCTCTCATTAACAATAACCTTGTTGACATCAGTCATCTCAACCCAGGACCATTGGAATGTCTCTGGATCACGAATAAAAACTTGATCGCCGTATTTTAGTGTATTACGAAAGATTTTAAAAACACGTTTATTAAATTCGTTTAAATTATTCCAATTAAGTAACTGTTTCTTAATGGTGTCAATTTCACTGTCGCTGGGTGCGTCACTCCATTGAATATCAAATGCTGTGCCGTTCTCTACGTTAACTTGTGTGCAGAACTCTGACAGGATATCTAATGCACTGTTGACTTCACTGTCAACATCCATGTTTTCATATTGGCTGTAGCGTTCAATACGGTTTGTGTGTCCAACGTAAACCTCTGGTAAGTGACTAGCATAGTTGCTATACTTTGCAGAAGCATCGGACGAGTTTGAGCCAGCATTAGTTAGCGGACTTAAATTTACTGTTTTAAAATGTTTTTTCCAGGACATGACTTATTATAGCACCTTTATGTTATTTAACCTAATTTAATTTAACTATATGCAATAGCATTTGACACTGTTCTCGCATTGTCCTCGCTCGAACGTCTAACTTGTTCAGTTAACTTCTGAAGTAACATATTATTAGTTTGCATCTCTACAGCAACATCAATCTTAGCGACCGTGAGCCTGTCATTACCGGCACCACCAGCAAGTGTATCGTCCCCAGAGCCGCCTGATATTTGTGATGTATCAGTGGATTGAACCGTTGTTGGGCGGACGGGTACTGTTAGTAATGGAGTATTTGGGGTTCCTACCGGATCTCCGTTAAACGGGGTGAGCTTTTTCAGTTCTAACAAGATTTTATCAAAGAAACTTTTCCCGAGCTCGCCCATCAGTTCAACCCCAAACTTTGCCATTGCAGCGGCTTCATCCCCGGGTCCTTTGATAACAAGGTTATCAAGTCTGCTAATTATACCATCTGGACCTTTCACTGCTGTGTCTATTCCTTTGCCGAAATCAACAAGTTTGCCTAAGACTGTATTAACTACCTTGGATTGCAATATTGTACTTGTTAATTTTTCTATATCAATCGCAAATGTATTGATTCCCGTTGCAATTTCGTTTATGTTCCTATCTAGATCAGTCATGCCTTTTTCATTTACGACAAGGCCAGCATCTGATCGAGCATTCTTAATAACTTCACCTCGCTGTTTTCTAAGGGTTTCTTCTAAGCCTACAGAGGCTCCTGCTATAGCGTCGAATGCGCCTAAAGAGGCACCTTGATTAAGATTTTGTTGATTCGCCAATTTTTTCGCCGCGGTTACTTGCTCTTGAGTTATAGTACTAAAGGCTTGATCAAGTCTTCTGGCTACATCTCCTTTCTGCAAGGTGCCTGCCGCAACATCTCTTTGCATCCCTTTTATTTCTTCAAATAAGCCAGGAAGAGCAGAAGCCAACGCACCCATTTCTGCTGATATAGTACCTGCACCGCCTGTCGCGAAGATTTCCTGCATCATTTGCTCAGCCCCGGGGATTGCCAGTTTAAGATTTCCAAAAAGCTGTTCTGCTACAAGACGTGAGTCATAGCTCAAATCATTAAACGAACCTTGCAGCTTGATGTCAGCTTTTGCTGCTTTTATAGCTTCTCGTTGTTGCTCAATAGTTATGCCGTTATACTGCGACATTATTTTTTGTTGGGTTGTTAGTTCTAGGAAAGATTTTTGCAAATCTTTTGTGCTAAATTTGCTTATATCCGCACCGCCTCTAGCAAGGTCCCCCATAAATTCTGCTAGATATTGTCCTTGATCTTGGAAACTTATTCCCATCCGTAGAAGTTGTGCGCCAGCTTCTGCTCTAATCTCTTTGTTAGCTGCGGCAAATTGCTTGGCACCTTTGAGCGTGGTTCCTCCGAACATTGACAGAGCCCCGCCTGCTTTTTGTACAATGCCAGCCAACATTCCTAGTGTTAATCCAGAGCCGTGTGCGATATCTTGCATAGCTGAAAGACTATAACCAAAACTGCCACCTGACGCTAAAAGTTTCTCGTATGACTCGATATTTTTTGTCAATACTCCAGTTAAAACTCCGGCTGCACCTCCAAGCAATGCGCC
>Ga0209279_10000961_pt1 | contig 16532 bp, 12 predicted proteins | sample CoawatmetaG00DNA_3_FD_187508 | JGI IMG/M metagenome (GOLD analysis project Ga0209279, IMG submission 187508) | Marine microbial communities from the West Antarctic Peninsula - Coastal water metaG006-DNA (SPAdes) (version 2) | ecosystem: Environmental > Aquatic > Marine > Coastal ... | reverse complement strand
AAATTCCGGAGCGCTGCCCGTTTGAGGCTCAAAAATAACGTAGTTTCTTGCACCAGCCGCTTTGTATAAAGCTTCTTCCTGATTTTTCATTATGTTAAAAACTTGGTTTTCTAAAACCCCAAACATTTTTTCGGAAAGTTCAGTTTCAGAAAGTGGTTTGTCGTTTACTGAGCCCAAAAGTTTAAAATCGTCAAGTTCAGCTTGCAAATTAAATTCTGTAGCAAAAGCATTTGCATCAGGAGTGCCGGGTTGTTTTCTTAAACGTTCCGCGGCTCGCAAAAGATTGTTTAAAGGAACTCTTAGGTTATTCTGAAGCACCTCATCAAATAAAGACTTCCTTAATTCTGCCGCAGCGTTCAAAGCCCTTTCGGACCCTTCCGAAGTAAGCGCCTGAATAAAAAGGTTTGTAGCTTCAAAAGCCTTATCTGTGGATAGTTGTCTTTTAGCAGAAAACTTGTCACTTTTTGAGGAACGAGCGGCCTCTAAGGCCATAAGAAAAGGATCTCCAGATGTTTGTGCAACACTAAAATCAACGTCTGGAAAAGCTTCTTTTAACTCTGCTCTAAACGCAGGACTTGTTAAGCTATCCAACATTGCCTCGTATGCTTCTGGAGTCGCGCTTGTGTCATAAAGGTTACTTAATTTCTCAATCATTTTATCTACACGCTTGTTTCCAAGAGACGTAGACATGCCCTCAACTCCGCCAGCGGCTTGATAAGATGTCATAGCTTTAGGAAGGGCTTTAAAAACGGTTAAAGCGCCAATGTTTCCTCCGATAAATTCAGAGAGCAATCTTCCGCCTGTTGACGCATCGCCTTCTTCTGCTAACAACGCGCCTATAGACGATCCAAATGCGCCCGCGGCTTCAGTGGCAACCGTGACGGCTGCACCTGTTTTTGATCTTGTTGCTAGTTGACCAGAACTCGTCAACATCTCGTCTAAAGCCGCCTGTATCCTTACACCCAAGGGGCCCTTTTCGTTTTTGTAAAGATTATTTAAAATAGATCTTGCACCACTATCTATTCCATATCGGGCCAAAGCAAACGGAAACAGTATAGAAGCTGCTCCCCCGCCACCAGTTCGCAGAGCTTCATAAGAAGCTCTTTGGCCCGGAACAATAACCGGATCAGGACCCAACATGTTTTCTTCAATTTGATCGCCAGCCGTATAAAAAGCAAAGCCGACCGGGATTCCTGCTAAAACGCTCAATCCAGTTTTACCTAAAAACTCCGCCGAAAGACCAAAAGGAGTTTTTGCTTTTGGAGGAATCGAAAAAAGACTTTTTGCAGTTATTGCGGTAGTCTCCGCACCAGCCAAAAGAGCCGGAACAGTTTTAGCAAATTCTCCAAAGAAACCGCGAGCAAATGGCGCATCCTCTGCATTGCTAAATATTTTAGCAATGTCGTCATTAGTTAACATTCTTTCTTTGGGACTTTTTTCAGCGTAAATAGGAATTAAATCTAAAATTGTGGATGTTCCATCTCTTAAACCCTTAATTGTAATAAAGTTGGGGTCTTCCTTAAGTCGGTCGGCAAAATCCACACGCATTGTATCAACAAGGTCTTCCGCAAGAAAACCTGCCGCATCTTTTGGAAAGTCGCTATTCCCCTCATCCATTGCTTTTGCTTTAGCCGCGGGAAAAAGTTCGCGGGCCGTGTTCATTATTTCAGGAGTTAAAATAACTTTATTAATAGAAAACGGAGCAACGTCTGAGCCTTCTCCGGTAAAAATATCGGAACTAATACTACTTTTTGTTGTAGTGTTTTGAGGGTCTACATCGGTATTAATTAAAGTATCAGTCACCTTTTGGATCCCCTGTTGTAACTCTGTCAGCGCCACCCGTTAAACTGCCGCCCGGTGTTACATTGACTTCTGTTTGAACTTGATCGCTTGCGGTATTAGCTTCTTCGCTTGGAGAAGCGTCTAAGTTTCTTTCATATATAAGAATTGCAGCGGTAAACTCACCCAATAATTCTTCAAGTTGTGGTGCCACCGCGTTAGCAGCCGTTACTTGTTCCGTGGTAAAACCACCTCCGGTTCCACGGTTTTGAACTTGTACAACATTACCAAACTCTGACGCCAGTGAAGCTCTTGTAACATATAATTGATCCAATGCGGTGCGGTCTGTACCAAAAGCAGAGCCCCTAAAGTTTTTAACTTCGTCCTCTAAAAGTTTTGCATCTAAAGAAAATACTTTTCCTTTTACGCCTGCTCTACCAAGTGTAATAGTTTTTCTTGCTAAAGCATCTAATTCAGCGTCAGCCTTTCTAGTAACACCACGTTTGGATTGAGGTCCTCCTTCTCCAGCAATGTAACCAAATGAAAGCTCTCCAAGAACCGAACCTGCCGATTTAAGAAATCTATTAAATCCAGAAGCCACACCTTGAGCTTTCGTTAAATCAACTCCTGAAATAATCAGTGTAGGATCGTCTTTAAAGGAGTCATAGTTTATGGTTCCATCTGCATTAAACCTATATGCAGAAACGCTTCCCGGCGTTCCTCTATTAACAAAGTTAGCCGCGTTACTTAGATCGGGAACGTTTTCCTGTCCAAGTATAGCTACGCGCTCTGCAATTGCCTTTTTCAAAGCTGGAGAAAGGTTGTTTTCTTTAGAAAGATAACCCCCTCGGCCATTATTTGCGTTATTAGACCAAACTTCACTTTGGCTCTTTGCCCAATATTCTATGAGGAAGTCAAACTGATTGGCCTCAGTGGGGCTCATTGTGTTGTTAGCGTACTTATCTAAGTTGGATTGATTTGAAAGCGCTTTAATAGTAGCGTCCGTGCCTTTAGCAGCAAGTAACGGCTTCTCGGCCTTTTCAAGCTCAAACTTCTCTCTGTCCAAAGTTATCGTAGCTTCCGACTTAGCTTGATTAACAGCATCCCTAGCGGCTTGTAGATCCAGCCCTCTAGCCGACAAATTGTTGTTGACAAGATTCTGTAATAAAAGAGCCGCAGCTTTTTTCTCTGCTTGCGTTCCTTTAAAGGTGCGATTTAGTTCGCTCTCAAGCTTTTTGAAAACACGGGTTTTTTCTGCTTCTGTGGCGCTTGCGTCTATAGCAGCTTCTTTGTTTTCTTTAATAGCTACTCTATTAAGAACGTTTTGCAGCGCAACAAACGAGTTTTGATCTGTTTGAGCCGCGGTAGAAAGTACGTCTTTGAGCTTAACAATCGCAACGTTTCTTTCGTACTGAGTTCCAAGTTTAGAAATCTCATAAGCGTTTTTAACACCCGCCACTTCAAGCGTATTAGCCAAGTTAAGGTTCGCAGTAATCTGCGACTGACGCTCCCTAATTACTCCTTTAAGCTCTTCAAGTTCTTTACCCTGTGTGCCTTTAAGGTTTTGCATCATGGTATCAAGCTCTGATTGATAGCTCTTAAGAGTCTTCTTAAAGCCCTGCAACGTTTGGTCACGTTCAGTTGTAAAACTTTGATCCTTGCTTTGTAGTTCTACTTTAAGCGCGTTTGCATCTTCTGCAATTTCCGCTTGTGCCGTAAGCCTCAGTGCTTGTTGTTTAGCATCAGAAGTAATGCCAATGTTTTGCATTGTTCTCTGATTAGCAAACAACCTGCTTTGAGTATTCTTATCAATTTGTGCTTTAAAGGTAGCAATTTCTTTCGTTTCTACAGTTCCCACTTTAGCGTCATATTTTGTAGAACTTATGGTATACTGAGGGTTCTCTGCACCAAGAAGGGCCAGTAGCTTCGGAGAACCTTTAACAAATGTCCTCGACGTTAATCCGTCTATGGAGTAAATAGTTTCTAATTCGTCATTTACGTTCTTAGGTTGAACATTATATTTTCCTAAATCAACATTAGGAATGTATAAAGATTCGCCTGCTTCAATAGTTCTTTTTTCTCCAGAAGGTGGGTTGTATACAAACTTACTTTGAGCCGTTACAAACTGCATTTCTGCGCCTTTAATGCCTTCTATTTCAGCTACTTCTTGAGCGGCAAGAAAAGGTTTAATCATCTCCGAGTCTAATACAACAAAGCCTAACTCTTTCTGACCTGCCTCAGAAGAAGCAAACAAAAATTTATCCCTGCCCCCACCTTTACTTGTATCATTTACATTAAACGAGTTTATTTTTATAGGCACATTATTTTCGTTTAACCGATATAAAGATTTATAATCTGATTTCTTTTTTAAATTTGCCAAACGTTGCGCTTCCACTGCCGCTTGGTCGGTCTGAGATTGTGTTAAAGACGCCTGTAATCCCGCCATCTTCATCTGACGATCTTCTGCCGCTTGAGCGCGTTTTGCATCCAAAATGCCCGCGGACCGCGCCCCGATCTTGTCGGTCAACTGAGTTTGAGAGGCCGCATTAGCCAAACGTTCCGCTACTGTATTGCCCTCTGTGTTACCTGCAAAATTTAACGCCGTGCCCGCAATGTCAAACAACATCTGAGATTGTGACATTCTCTTCTGCTCTTCAAGGTCCGCGGCCCGCGCTTCGCTGTCCATAGCACTTGCAAAATACGCTTGATACGCTGGAGCGTTTGCTTGAGCCTGAGCAATTACGCTTGAATTACCCGCAGCAGGTGTTCCGTTTGAAAAGCCTCGGACCGCTACCGATCCGCCATGTCTAAAATTTACGGGTGGTGTGTTTCCCGCCCCCGCTGCCATAAGGGAGCCAACTCCTTCGTCCATCGGGCCTTCCATCTCTACATCACCAGAAATGCCTTGCATCAACTCGCCAATACCGCTGTCCATAGCACCTTGCTCGGTCATCATTATAGTGGGCTGAGTTAGCGCCAGAACTGACTCCGGCGTTGCCATAGCGTCTGCTTCACCAACAAGGCCCGCAAGCTCTTGATACCGAGCGTCTAGGGGAAGTTCGTTTCCTCTAATGCCGTCAATCAAAGATTCGTAGTCTTGTGCGCCGTCAATCTGCATCATCATAGCGTCAGCAATGTTTGCTCCCGCTGATTCACCCATGTTTTCTGCGGCCATCAGTTGTTCAGCCATAGCCGGATCCATTGGAGGTGGACCCATCGGTGCGCCACCCATCGGGGGTGGTGGCATTGGAGCCCCACCCATCGGGGGTGGTGGCATCATATCTTGTGGCATCATTTCAGTCGGACCGCCCATCTGCCTAAACAACGGACGTTGCATGACTGATCCACCCATCTGGTATTTCTTAGCCAAAGAAGGATCCATGCGCTGTTGCACATTTTCAGGCAATTGAGAAAAGCCTCTGCGATTGTTTGGAACGTTCATTTACAATAATCCTCCTCTTTGTGCGCCCGCCGCTGCGCTTAAACCAGCTACCCCCAAACCAAGTGCGGTTTGGAAAGGTGAAGTTTGCGGCGCGGATGCCGCGGTAAGTGTAGATGATCCAGTAGGAGTACCAGAGTAAACATCCGATAGGAAGCCATACTGTTGATATGGCTGCGTATAACGTTGTAAATTGGAAAGACGTAGAGCGTCCAAACCAGCTTGCGTATTGCTCCGCTCTAAAGCGCCAGTTCCCATCAAGTTCTGTAGATCTTGGTTTCCAAGTGAAGCCCGCATTTCTCCAAGCCCAGCTTGCTGTATGCCTAGCTGACCAAGTTGTCCGCCAAGTGATCCAATGCCTTGGCCCAAGTTGCCGTAGCCACTAGCCTGCGCCTGACGGCGAGCCATTGCATTTTCCATTCCGCTTGCCGCGAACTGTTCTGCCGACATGCCAAGATTTGCAGCATTCTGTGCCGCTGCCTGCCTACGAGCCATTGCTTGCTCATATGTCTGGCTACCAAACTGTCCCGCTTGCAAGCCCATTGCAGCCCGCTGTGCCGCAGCATTTTGGCCTCGGCCCTGCTGTTGTTCGAACGCCTGCTGAGATCTTTGCGCCGCGCTTTCATAGCCCGCAGCCCGCATTTGAGCCGCAGTTCTGCCCTGTTGCATCAAAGTATTGCGACCAAGCTCGGCTTCTTGGATGCCCTGACGGGCCCCGCCAAATGCTCCAGAACTAACGGCATTTGCGCCTAGTTGCGCTTGTTGTACTTGACCTGCACGAGCCACGTCAGCCAGAGCTTGCTGAACCGCCGCGTCTTCGTACTCATTCATGTAAGCTTTGGCACTTGCCGGATCATATTGACCCGTGGTTTGGGACATGTCGTCCATAGCGCCGTAAGTATTCTGTATAGCTCGGCTTGGATCGTATTGACCCGTGGTTTGACCGTATGCAGCTATGCCTTGATTAGCAAAGTTTCTTGCATTTGTAGGGTCAAACTGAGCGCCTGTTCCGTATAAAGCGGCAACACCCTGCTCCATAGTGGGCAAAGCTCCCCCCATAGTCGCGTTTATTCCGCCCTGTATTGCCTGATTTGCACCTGTAAGATACGGCTGATAAGAGCCTACGCCCTGTTGAGCTTGAACAATTGCAGCCCGCTCAGACGGGCTAAGGCCCGCGATCTGGTAGTCAGGTGGAGAAAACTGAGCAGTATTGCTAATTCCACTAACCATATCAAGATCAACGGGAGTTCCGGAAGTTGCGGGAGAGTAACCTTCTTCGCCCTCAACACCGACTTCTTCTGTAGGATCAACGTTTAAACGAGCAACAATGTCGGCTTCTGAAAGCCCTTGCTTTCTTAAATCCTGAACGTTTTGACCAAATATCTGACCTTGGGTAAGTCCTTGAACGTCTCCAAGAAGCCCTAAACGGTAAGACTCAATGGCCGGGTCTTGGCGTTGAGTTTGGATGGTTTCTGAAACGGTCATGCTACTGCACCCCCTTCAAAAGCCCGCATCATATCGTACATTTTGCGAACTCCCTTTTCTCTGCTTCCATTGCCCGCTCCGCGAACAGCCTTTGCATTCATTACAAACTCTCCGTCAGACAACATCGCCGGAATGTCGTCAGAAGTCTCTGTTCCGGGGCCCGCGATATAACCTGTGCGGCGTGGGAATGATTCCATCTGACCGCCCGCCGCTACCCTTTGAGGGTCTAAGTAGTTTTCATAAAGCTGTGGAATCGGGCCTACCATTATGTCTTGCAGTGTAGCGGTTTCTCTACCTATAGGAATGCCTGAACTGTACTTGCTGCGGTTAAGCCTAAGTCTTCTTTCAGACTCAGACTCTCTGGAGTAAGGATCTTCTACTCCTTCCGCTTCAATTGGGTCAAAGCCGCCGAGAGCCGCGCCGCCAGCAAGAACCGCTGCGGCTGTAGGTAGTAGCTTTATACTGCCCGGAACTGCCGCAGTAGCTCCTTGACCCACCATGTTTTGCGCTATTTTCCCCGCTTCAAAATCCGACATGTTTGGAGTCTTAACTTGATTAAAAGCTTCCGCATAAGTTAAACCAGTATCACCCGCAGTGCCCGGATTATAAAACGTGCTAGAAAACTTGTCGGCTATCGGTGTGCTACCTCCAGTAATAGCAGTATTAGCCGCTTCTACATCGTAAGCTCTTCCACCTAATAATTTTTTTCCAGCGTCGTCTACCGCAGGGCCAAGTTTAAACATAGAAGAAGCGCCGTCACTAAGATCAGGAAGCGCTCCCTGTTTAACGCCTTGACCAAACTGCTGAAACATGTTTCCTTTAGCACCTTTTGCCATGACGCCCTGTATTCCAGAACTTATGCCTCCTATTAGAGCGCCTTGAAGGCCCATCTTCAGAGACTCTTTGAAGCCTTTGCCCTGTGCCAAACCTGTGATTCCGCTACCGATAAAACCAGAAGCAATAGAGCCTAGACCCGGCGCTATGAAGTTTAGCGCAAACGGAACAATAATCGGCGCAAGCTTTTTAAAGACGTTTTTAATGTTGCTAATTAGCTTCTTAAAAAAGAACTCGCTCTGACCTGTGTACGGGTTTACCGAATTAGTCTCACTGCCGACGATATATGCAGAGGGGTCCGCACCAGCGTCAGAAATGGCTATATCTACCTGAGACATAAGCTCTGGGTTTGCGGCGCTTACTTCTACAGGGATTAAACGCTCGTTCTTTGTAGCGTGGATCAAAACATCGTCACCGTTACGGCCAAATTGGGCCATCCGTTCAGCAGTGTCGCGCATTGAGTTAATGCCGTCCTGACTGCCAAATGCTAGGCGACTGTCATCTATTTCGTCTAAATTAGACGTAAGAAAAGAAGCCAAACCGCCTTCTGGGAGTACCATTTGTTGTTCCATCTCAATCCCCTCTAAAAACATTGTAACAGATATGTTTTAGCTTTTCCATGCTATTATGATATTACTACAGTTACCGCACCAACACCGCCAGTGGAAGTGTTCCCACCAAGATTCGGTTGATCCGCAACAGTTATTTTTACTTGGCCCATGATACCCGCAGCGTCCCTATATTGAAATAATTCACCTACTTCTAACCCCTGATCGTCCGTCTGTAAGTTCGTTAAAACCATCCCCGTATCTCTGCCCGCGCCGGGGTTCTGCATCTGCTCTATATACACCGAAAATGACCGTACAACCTGCTCCATATACTTCCGGTCATATTCTTCCGGGGCCTTTGGAAAGAACGGCTTTACTAAATTACGAGACATTACCTGCGCCCATCTGGTCTTATATCAACTCTTGGCGTACCTAGACGCCACCCTACCCCCGTGTCCGTAGAAGCCACCTTTAAAGAAAAGGCTCGGCCGCGAAGCCTGACGTTAACTTGATTTGTCCACTGCTCAATAGGAACCGTAGAGCTTCTTGTAACCGCTTTTGCCTGCGTTTGAAGGTATAAACCCCCCGGATAATTGCGAGCCTGAAGGGTCATAGTAGCAGTAGGGGAAATCGCAGTAGAGTTTCTAAAGGTCAAATCTGGAACCATTCGGCTCATAAACAAGAAGTGATCCCCGTCTCCCATGTCAATCTGACTGCTCTCAATGAAAGCCGCTAGGGCTGTAGCAGGCTCCGTACTGCCGTCATCAAAGCCGCTTTCGTGAGCATATAAGTAATGATCTGTGCCCGCCGCAAGTGGATCAGCGTTTATACCGCGATCCATCCAAGCAGTGCGAGCCATGTCTCCGTAATACCAGACGTTCTGTTGGTAGTTGAAAACAACGTATTTATCGTTTTCTTGACTACTTGCAGACGGGTAAAACCACCAAACCTCGCCAAAAGCAGTGTTTGTAGAGGCCGTAACTTTCTCCTTCTGAAGGAAGTTAAAGTCTGAAAAGATGAAGTCTCTGACCGTACAAGCTAACCGCTGCACCGAACCAGAGTAACTGTAGAACTCTTCTTGACCCATCCAAAAGATAGTGTCCTCGACATTAATTGCACTCAAAGGACTCATGATGGTTAAATTGTCAGACACCATGTTAATACCGAATGTAAACGGGGGTCCTAGAAATTGCATGGCATGTAAGGAAACATCCGTAAATATCATGATCTGCTGTTTTGTTTCTATTGCCGCTATAATCTCAGATCCGGAGCCTATTTTAAGGTCGCCCGCAGTGTTTACCGCACTTGCAGACCACGTTATAAGGCTTTCCTGACTGCCAAACCTAACTAAAAGCGGGTCTTGAACAGTGCTGTTTTCTGGATCACAGCCAAAAACAATGATATGTCGTGCAATGTCTGAAACTAAGACAATTTTACCTTTAGTTGGCGCACCGTCAGAATTTGTTAACGAAGAGAGTGCTTGAGCCCTAACACCAGTTCCATTTGTTTTATTCCAATAGTAGATGTTGCCGTCCCGGTCATTAATCAGTAAGTCCTCCCCAAAATTATCATGGGACCAGATGCGGAGAGTTTGTCCAGAAGCTGAAAGATCCGTTGAGGAGTTCCACGTTCCACGGCCGTAAGTACCCGCGTTCCAACCGTTTCCTGAAATTGTCGTATCAAGGCCCGTGTTGATCTGATAAGTCGCAACAGTAGCAGATCCTCCAGTGTTGCTATCTGAAGCATTGCAGAAAAGAAACGTTGGCTCTAAGCCCGCGGTAGTTGTAATCGACGCTATTGATGAAACAGTTCGAGCTTCAATTTGATACGCATTGGGACTGACAATACTTGTAATTTGATACTCTTGGTTAAGAACCGCCGCGGTAATTAAACCACCTAGCGATGCCGCATCTGTAAATGTTACAAAATCATTGTCTAATGCGCTATGTTCGGCTTCTGTTACAGTAATGGTGCAACAAGCTATTGCCGCGCCGTCAGCATGATCCGCCGCTATTGTTCCGCTTTGACCTCTATCGCAGCCCTGCAAAGTAACGCTGGAAATAGAAGCGTAAGTTATTATCTCACTGCCTATCTTAACCCTGCCAGAAGCCGGAAACCCCGTTGCACTGTCTATTACAATAGTTTCAGAGTCCGCTTCTATTGCGCCGTTTAACGTGTCGGCTCCAGTAAGAAAAGTAGCATCGCCCGCACCCGACGTAAGCCGAATGGGGGTAATGTCGTAGTATTGTTGTCCCTCTAAAAGATAATACTTTAAGTTAGTTCCAACACCTATAAACTCTGTTCCATCTAGGGCTTTCCAAGAATGCAAAGCACGGCAGGTTCCTAAGAAAGAAACCCCCGTAAACCTTGTCCAGCCCCCTATCTTTTCGGGGAAACCAAAGCGAAACCTGACCTTATCCATGTCAAACCAGCCACCTTCGTTAGTGTAGGAGGTGACTTCTCGGTTAATACCGGGCTTAAACTGGAGTTTGGTCAGGGGCATTCATTCACTCCGACTAGTTAGGTTATGCGGTAAAGGTATTAGCCGCTGATATAGCTTCGTCTATTGCCGTAAAGCTCTCGCTGCCCCAATCGTCTAGTGCCTTCATGTGGACTAGATAACTGTTGCTACGAGCTACGCGCTCTTTCTTTTCGTCATGCGTCATGTCGTTACCAAAGTCTTCGTCGGTTGCACTAGCGCCTTTGTTGTGCGTAGCGATAACGCTTGTAATTACTGACACGCTACCCAGCAGTGCTGAGTGATCCTGTGCGATTTGCGCTGCTTCTCTTGCCATTGTATTTATCCTTCTAGGGTTGTGATACGAGCTAATGCTGCATCTAATGCTGTTGACAATTCTTGTACTGCTTTAACCAGTGGTATGACAAACATCTCACGAGATACCTGTTGAACTCCATAATGATCTTCTTTCCAACCACCAAAGTCAGACACACCTGCCGTGTCTAATGCAGCCTTAACTTCTTGAGCAATAAAGTTGTGCATTGTTGCATCTGTGTTCATATAGTTAATAATGTTACCGTCATCATCAGTCTCACGTAAATGTGCTAATTGACTATCTGAAGCATCAAGCTCACCATTGGCTTTCCATTTATATTTAACAGTTCTTAAATCATTTATAAAATTTAAACCTAATGTTTGATTTGTAATGTTTTTCTTTAATCGTTCATCTGAGGAACGTGACCAGTTAGCATCAGTATCAAAGTCATTGAGAACAATATTACTTGCTTTACCAAATGCAAAGTTATTTGCAGCGGTATTTATTCCTATTCCAATAGTTATAGCATTTGAAGTGTTAGCACTAGCAAGAGTAGCGTTACGACCTATACATATATTATCACCGCCACCAGTAACACCATCACCAGACTCTTTACCCAAAAAAGTATTACCTGATGCCGTTACACTATCACCAGCATTGTATCCCAAAATAGTGTTGTTAGCAGCACTAGTCATTGCAAGGCCTGAGTCTGCGCCAACAACAGTGTTGCCATTTCCACTAGTCATAATTTTGCCAGCGTCTTTTCCAACTAATACATTTAAGTTACCCGTAACAACACCGTCACCCCCTGCATTAAAACCAACCATAACAGAATCATCGCAAGTAGTTGCAGTTTCCCCTGCTCTTGCCCCTACGAAAACACTAGTTCTACCAGTGGTGATTGAATTTCCTGATTCGTAGCCAATAGCAGTATTAAACATATCCACAGCCGTTGCAGGATTTTGCGCTCCTAAAGATGCGTAGCCAACGGCAGTACTTTTGCTACCTATAGTTTCTGCATCTAAAGCATTACCACCAATAACAACATTTCTTATTCCTGTGGTGATAGATACTCCTGCATTATAGCCCACTGCTATGTTATATGTATTTGTGGCTTGGGTGAAGTTTTGGTTTTCTAGTGCTTGATGGCCTACCGCAGTTGATCTACTGCCTAGTGTGTCACTGCTTAATGCGGCAGTACCAACAGCTACATTAAAATCTGCATCAGTTAAGACATCACCTGCTAATGCACCTATTAGAGCATTTTGTACGCCTGTCGTGACTGCTTTACCTGATTGATGGCCTACTGCTGTGTTTAAGTTATCAACATCAGCATTTTGTGTGTTGAGAGCTTCAAATCCAATAGCAACACTTTTACGTCCTGTATCTTCTGTACTTAATGCGTCATATCCTAAAACAACATTGCTATGGCCCGTGGATAGTCCATCACCTGCTGTGCCGCCTATGAGGGTGTTTTTTAGGCCTGTGGTTATTGCTCCACCTGCGGAATAGCCCATAGCTACATTGTAAGTATCTGTAGACGTCGTATGGTTTTGAGTTCCTAAAGCAAATCTGCCAATCGCAGTGGACCTATTACCTTTAGTATCAGAACCTAAAGCCTTTTTGCCTAAAACAACATTAAGACTACCTGTAGTCAGAGCATCACCTGCTAGGCCACCTATAATCGTGTTGTCTGTGCCCGTGGTGACTGCGGCTCCTGCATCAAAACCTATGGCTACGTTAAACATTTGAACGGCCGTGGCAGGATTTTGGGCAAGCAAAGCAGATGAACCTAAAGCAACCGAATGACTTCCTAATACATTTGTACTTAAAGCCTGATAACCTACCGCAACATTATTATCTGCATCAGTAATTGCATCTCCAGCAAGAGCGCCTATGAGGGTGTTTTTTATGCCAGTAGTGACTGATAAACCTGCTTGTGACCCTACCGCTGTGTTATGAGCTGTTGCTCCTGCGTTTTGAGCAACCAATGCTAAATACCCAATAGCAACATTTTGCCCATGACCATCTTCAGCAGAAAGTGCAGCATGTCCTACGGCAACATTTTGACCGCCTACGTTAAGGGCATCACCTGCTAAACCGCCTATTAAGACGTTTTCTGTAGCAGTGGTGATTGCTGTTCCTGCACTATGTCCCACTGCTACATTAAATGTATCCGTAAGAGTAGTAAAATTTTGTGTAGCTAACGCATTAGTTCCTACGGCTACACTTTTTTTACCTTTTGTGTCAGTGGTTAATGAATTACTACCTATAGCTACATTAAAAGTACCGTCTACTAAAGCATCACCAGATTGAAATCCTACAAAAACATTTTCATCACCCGTAGTAATCGCAGTACCAGCCTCATCGCCCAAGACCACGTTTTGATTACCGCCAGAGGCTATTGAGTTACCTGCGTTTAAACCCAATCGTAGGTTAGATGAACCTGCTGATGCAGTGATAATATCTGCGCCATTTGCAAAGGTTACGTCAGCGGCAAAGTTAACTGCGCCATCTACGTCCACAACGTCTAGGTTGGTTGTACCGTCTACGTCTAAGTCACCCGCAACAGTCAGATCGTCATCAACCAGAAGATCAACCACAGATAACGCGGCGAAGGCGTCTACAATTATAGCTCCTGATCCAGCCCCATTAGAATATACGGCCTTCACATGTCCGTTTGGTATTGTAACCTTTGTATCACCATCTCCCTGAGCTATTAAAATGCTGTAAGGACCGCTGCTCCCGCTGTCGGTGGTCGCGTTTTCAATAAACCACATTTTGCTGACCGTGTTTGGACCAAGAGTAATTACAGGGGCGCTGTTCATTGCTCCCGTATATCTCAAAAACATTGCACGACCGGGGTCCGAAGCTCCGTCTGCAATTGTTGTTGCGTGTGTGTCAGCGTTAGTTGTAATTGCCTCAGTGCCAAAAGCAAACGCTTCTGCAATCAGTTCTAAGTTAGTGTTAGTGGTATCGCCCCAAGTTCCCGACTGTTCGCCGGAACCGATTTCCTCTAACCGTAAGTCATTTGTATATACACTTGCCATGTTTTTATCCTATGCTACGCGCCCGTTCTCAATATTAGCCCAAGAAGGGTTTTGAGAAGGCGCTATGTTTAAAAAGTTGGGGTTCTGATCTGGAACAATTTGACCCCAAGGTGGGTTTGTTAAAGTTCCTACTACCCCAGTTGCACTTACCCCTGTGACGGGAACATTGGCATTACCAACTGTCGCCGTTGTTGCACTGTTGACCGAAGCAGTCATCGTTACCATTGTGTTGGTGGTAAAGAAACTACCTAAAGCCGAAGTTCCCGCAACGCCCGTAACGGTAACATTAGCCTTTCCAACAACAGTAACAGATCCAACTGCGCCTGTCCCTACTACTGCGCCTGCTTGCCCAAACGCATCCCCTTCAATATTGGGTGCAGCGTTATTAACCAAAGCGGTTGCCGTTACATTATAGGCAACATTGGTATTCCAAGTTCCGGTGTTCCACCCTTGGAGGGAGCTATTCCACCCTTGAAAGGCTGCAACCGGATCGGCCATTAGGCTATCCGGATTATCGCGTTACTTGCATCGGCAGTAGGAAAAACAATGGTGAAGTCGCCGGAACTGGCTGCTTTATCCGCGCCAAAGTCCAGAACACAAACCGTTGGATCGCCAGTAGCCGCTTCATTAAATATTAAAGCACCCCTAACAGCCGATATTGTAACCGTTGAAAAAACCTCATCTGCAAAATCTGCCAGAGCAGTTGTTCCACTAGCCACGGGTGTTACACTCGTTAAAAAGTTTCCTTTTGCCGTGTAGTTTGTACCAGAGATTTCGTTGCCAGAGGTGTATGCAGTAGTTGCAGCGTTAAAAGTAGCACTGTTGGTGTACAGAGCTAATTTAAACTGATTACTCGCTGCTGTAAAATTGTGAACACCCTTCATCAGTTCTACTTTGAACGAGGTGCATAGAAAGTTGCCGTTAAAAGCCATTTACATTTTCCTTATATATTCGGCCAACTTTAGCTGACCAGCATCTTTTATTGCATTATATACTGTAGTTCTGTCGCTTTGAATAGCCTGTTTCATATAGATAGCCACAAGCTTCTCTACATCGTCTCGATATGCAAGCGCTTGATCCCGTATTTCAGGGGGCGCGGTTTCGGAAATACTTACAATTTTATTTACGCAACGCTTTGCAGTCTCTTCAGGAGTAAAACCACGGTTGTCTGTAGTTTCCACTCCCACCTTAAAATCATTAGACATTTCAACGCCAAAAGACATTTCGTTCATTGTTTTTGCCTCACCACTGGTCCGGTTCTGTACTCATCTGTAACTTCTTTGCTCTCGCCAAGTAGCTTGAGACCCATAATAGCCTCAACAAAACGCTTTTCGTACAAGACCTGCATGTCCTGTTCACCCTTCATATACACATACGCTTCCATCAAGCTTCCGTACAAAATTGCTAAATCTGCATTTTCACTGATCCACGTTGTAGTAATGTCAGGCACTATCTTTTCGGAAGTTGTTCCGCTGGGAACGTTGTTAACTACCGCAACAGCGCCGCTGGTGTTTCCAACCAAAGCTGTTCCAGAAGCGGCCGTTCCTCTAGGGTAAGCATCCGTCAAACCCGCAGGAAAGTTAGCGGTTAAGGTTGTGTTACCCGTTCCGGTGGTCCCGGTAACGATAAAAGAAGAGTTTTCAGTAGAAGAAGTTGCCCCCGCAGGAGTTGCAATTATTGTTTCTCCCGGAGAAAAAACAGTTCCACCAGTATAAGCCACCGAAAACGTAGTCTGACTTTTGGTCAAGCTGGTTGGACGGTAGAAATAATGTATTTCAGCCGCATAGCCACTGTCCGGAGTGGGGCTTAGAATCAAATTGTTAAGGTCATACTGAGCATAGTAACGAGGAGGGCCCGTTACTGTAGCATCTGGGTTAAAAGACTGCACAAAGTTAGAGTCTTTGAAGTCTAAGAACACAACGTTGCCAGAACTGTTGGTGAAAGACAAAGCAAACGGCGCTAAGAAGTCGCTTGGAACCCCTAAGAACTTATTGGACGCAGACATTGCGCCAGCGTCGTTCTTTTGGAACAAGCTTAATTGAACGTTCTTTAAGATACGCTCTTCTGTGTTTTTAATGAAAACAGGAAGATTACTTACAAACGTTGTTTCATCGTTTTCCGTGTAATCCAGTATGGCCTGTTTTAATGTAGTATAAGTATAGCTCATGATGTAACCACCGTAACAACTCCTGCAAAACCAAACGCCCGTGTTGGTCTGGGCTGCGGTGCTTCTACTAAGGGAATCCCGACATAAACGTCTAAGACCTCTTTTTTATCTGGACGGGCATTTTTAAGGGCTTGGGGATCTGTGGCTTTGCGAAAAGGCCCTAGTTGAGGTTGTTTAGCTTCAAACTCATCTCTGCCAACAAGCAGACCGTTCCACTCTTCGCGCATGTCTTTATAACGATACCGGAAACCGGATCGGTCAGAAATTGCAAAAGCGTTTTTGCCTATTGCAAACTTACCCATTAGCCTACCCTATAATAATCGTACTTCGGAACAACGTTAAACGATGCCCGGTCACGATCTTCAGTCATAGCGCGTTCAAACTCTTCTTCATACATAGCTTTTAACATCTGAACACGATTAGGAGCCCGCTTTACCGAAATATAATAAGCCAACC
>Ga0209279_10000960_pt1 | contig 16540 bp, 16 predicted proteins | sample CoawatmetaG00DNA_3_FD_187508 | JGI IMG/M metagenome (GOLD analysis project Ga0209279, IMG submission 187508) | Marine microbial communities from the West Antarctic Peninsula - Coastal water metaG006-DNA (SPAdes) (version 2) | ecosystem: Environmental > Aquatic > Marine > Coastal ... | reverse complement strand
GGCAATGATCAATTAGTTGACGACATGTTTACTTCAAATGATGGTAGGTATATTTATGCATCCAGACCAAGTTTTGCAGACGTTGTTGCCATTGATGTCAATTCAGGGCAAATTGTTTGGCGAACTCAGGTTGAGGGTCTTCGAGCTGACCATTCGGCCATATCTCCAGATGGTAAAACCTTTTTAGTTTCTGCCTCAACCGCACGAAAAGTACATGCCATTGATGTTTCAACGGGTGAAATCATTGGTAGTTTTGAATCTGGAGACCAACCCCATGAAAATATATACTCCGAAGATGGTAAAAAAATATTCCATGCCAGTATCGGAAAAGTCTTGTTCGCGTCGCCAAATCTCGACTTTTTAAAAGGAGATCGTTGGTTTCAGATTGTTGACGCAAACACTTATGAAGTGATACGACGTGTTGATATGAAGGAAAAATTGGAAGAAGCGGGTTTTGATTGGATTGACCGCGCAATTCGTCCAATGGCCATTACCAAAGATGAAAAATTTGCTTATTTGCAAATTTCATTGTTCCATGGTTTTTTTGAATACGATATAGAGAACGATAAAATAACCCGAAAATTAGATTTACCTATTCCTGAAAAAAATAAAAATCTGTCACCTGGAGACCATCTTTTAGCCTCAGGACATCATGGTATTTCTCTCAGTGGAGATGATAAAACGATATGTGTAGCGGGTACTATGGATGGCTATATCGCTATAGTAGATAGGGAAACCTTTACATATAGCACTATTAAACTTTCTGATGATCCAAAAGAAGCAAAGCCATACTGGGCAACTTCAAGCAAAGATGGCACAAAGGCTTATGTGTCTATCAGTGGGCTTGACAAGGTTTCTGTAGTTGATTACGCCACTGGAAAAGTAATTGCTGAAGTTCCTGTTGGGAACCACCCCCAACGGGTAAGAAATGGGCAGTTGAGATTAAAATAAATATTAAAGCCAGACTGAATTAAGAATTGTACTCAAACCAAAGAATTAGACCGAACAAAAAGATTGGAAATAAATGGACCCAAAAGATTAAATAAACGGAATACAAATTAACTATTGTCAACACGGTTTATAATTTATTGCTAGTTCTAACTTTACCAAGAAAGTCTTTTTCAACTATCTTGGTAAAGAATTCTAGTTACTTAAAACATGTAATTAACTTACACAACAACATTGTGAATAATTTAACACGAAGCATAAATAGTTTTGAAGGAACAATTGCATAAATTTGATTCTAACAACTAAAAATAATTATGAAAAAAATATTTCTTTTACTTATTGGTACTTTATTAATGGCTTTTCAATGTGAAAAAGATCCCATTTATGAAAACATCTATACAATTCAAAATAATTCTAGTTACGAATTAATTCTAATCACTAATGAAGAAGAAGTGATTATTGAAAAGCCTGCAGAATATAATTCAGAACATACTATTGTACAGGTTTCAGATTCATATTCACTTACACAGCCTTCAGAAAACATTGTTTTTAATAAAATTAAGCTCTATCGTGAAGATAGTAGTGGAAATAGGTTTCTAACTTATGAGCAAGAACCAATTTTAGATGAATTATGGACACTTGACACTTCAGCCGGTTATGGAATTGAAAGCCCAAACTATAATGTTTGGGTGCTATCAATTACAGATGAAATACTAGATTAAATTAAATCGGATTAAAAAACTACGCACAACACCATGTATGCTTATGTTTATCTATAAATACAAAAGTAAATTTGTATTTACTTGCAAATTTCCTTACAAGGAGTCCAGTCGGCGACTGCGTCGCAAAACAACATAAATGGTGAAAAATTATTTGAAGATACGATAGACGATTATTAAAGAGATTTAAAATAATAATGGATGAAAAATAAAATCACTTTTTTAATTGGAATATTAGGAGTTAGTCTTTTTGTAGTCTCTTCTATTTTAGGTGGTTTTCTAATTGAAAACTATAGCATATTAAGTCAATATATAAGTGAATCTTATGCAATTGACACTGAATACGGGAAAATTTTAAGAACATTTGGTTACATTCCAAGTGGTGTTTTTATTACCTTATTTTGCTTTCTTGGCGTGAAATCTTTTCAACCTTCCAAACTACTCAAAACAGGGTTTTATGGAATCGGAATATGTTATGGACTCGCCACGGTAGTTGTTGGAATATTTCCTTGTGATAGCGGTTGTAACAAAGAATTAATCGACCCTAGTTCTTCTCAATTAATTCATAATTTTGTGGGTTTACTAACTTATCTATTCGTACCTATTTTTATGATTTTAATTGGATTGGGGTTGAAGAAATCACCCAATAACAATAAATTTTCTTTACAATCAATTGCATTTGGCGCAATCAGCATTTTGCTTGTATATGTATTAGTTTCTAACTCAAATTCTGAATACATCGGTCTTTATCAAAGAATGGTAGAGTTGGTGTTTGTTATGTGGATAATATTTTGTGCTATTGTAATAAAAAACAAAAAACCAGGAGGTAAGAATGTATAACCACTGCTACCGAGGATTGGATTACTCCCGAATCCAATCGGAATGACTAAAGTTATTTCTAAACCTAAAATTAACACATATAAACCCTTAATTAAGGTTTGTACAAAGCCATTGGTAAATATTTGAAAATTGTACTTTTCTAAAATAGATTGACTAAAATTAAACATTTAATAATAGTCACTTATGAAAACACAAAAAGAAACCTGATAAAAAAACCTTATTTTAACACCGAAAATCTTGGCATAGATTACTACGTGTTTTATAGCTCCAATATAATGGATTTAAACAATGCTGGCAAAATAAAATTGCAGACATACAAAATAATATCGAGGCAATACCTGTTCCTGTTTTTTAGGACATTATACAGAATACCGCACAATTAAAAGCTTCACAAGAAGAGCGAGAGACTTTAATAATTTTATTTAATGTAAATAGAAGAGGTGCATTATCTATAATTATAACACCTACCCATGAATAGTGACTAAAAGATAAAAATAGTTAGTAACTAGAACCAACTATTTTTATTTTTTATTTAGAAGTACTTAATTACTATGCCGAAGCACTTTGTGGTGCCCAACTTGAACACAACATATTTAAGACTGCTTTTTGAGGGTTTGCACAAGATACTTTTTCGTATCTGGCACAAGTTCCGCAATTAGGGTCATTTTTCAAAGCTGCCTTCATTTCAAAACTATCACATGTATAACTAGTATCTACAGATACACCGTGAACTTTACATTTATTATTAGCTGTCAAACTTTCACAATTCACACAACTATTTCCGATTCTTATAGACATATCTTTTTTTTTAGTTAATATGAGTTCAATATAAGAATTATAGTCTTTAGAACAAATATAAATAACTGATTACAAGGTATTTATATTTAGACTATTTTAAAATAGTCTAAAATACGAAGGCATAAGGATAAGACGCTTTATCTATTATCGCCAAAGAAAAACTACAGCAGTAAAAAAAAGTACGTGTTTATCTTAATATTATAACTCCCCAGATAACGTATACCGTTCATAAGATAGTCACGTTAGGTTAATTTTCAAAGTTATATTGAGTAATTTAGCCTCTAAAAACAGTGGGGGGAAGTTAAACACATAGGTTACAAATAATTTAAATATTTTCCAATAGCACTTCTGTGCCGTAGCTTGTAATTCAACTATTAACAAAACAACTTAAAATAGGATATTTGGCTTCTTATCATGAAAAAATAAAATAAGAAAAACAATGAAAAAAATAACATTTATTATTGCCTTTTTAATGGTAATATTACAAGGATGTGACCAGAATAATAATATAAATATCCCGGACGGGGATGCAAGTTTTTTGCTAACCTCTGTATATGGGAGCTTTTCTCATAGCTTCCATTACAAGGAAAATAAAATTTCTAAGATTTCTTATGTCTTGGAGGAAATGAGCATTAAAAAAGAAATTATATACAATCAAGATCACCAAATTGAATATTACATAAACAAGTATGAGTTCGACGATCTAAGCATCTCAGTGGATACTACATTTGTAGAATATCAAGAAAAACTTATTCACAGAACTACAACTCAAAAATATATTCATAACTTAAAAATCAATGAATATTTTCAATATGACGAACAGCATCGATTGATTAATGTCCGGCAAGAAACAATAGGCAATACTGCAAGAAACCGAATTTACAACTTCAGCTATGACCAAGAAAATAACGTGACAAGATTGGATACCAACACTCAATACAACCTTTTTGAATATGATGACAAAATCAATCCATACACTCAAATTGACTTAGATATAAAAATTATATTAGGAGAATGGTCGATAATGAATGTACTAAGCAAAAATAACACGATCACCAAAAGAATAGATTCAAGCATAGGAATAAGCAACGAATATGTATACGAATACAATGCGGCTAACTTACCTATGACCAGAAAAGACAAATTTGATATCACAACTTTTTATGTCTACTAAAAAACTGTGGACCATAACAACGATAACTCATCCCTCTAAAACAGGATAGGCTATATTCCGAAACGTTGTGTCTCATTAAAAAAGATCATTATGAAAAGAATATTATTAGTTTTTAGAACAAATATAAATAATTGATTATAAGGTGTTTACATTTAGACTATTTAAAATAACATAGAATATTAAAACATAATAAACTGTTTATAAATTATCTCCAAAAAACAAGTGCTTGCAACACCTTATATAAAAAATTGTTTAGTTTTAGCCAAACTAAAAGCATTAAACCAGATACAAAAACGTTACCACCAATTTAAAAAATGAACAATCTAACAAAAACTCTATTTATAATATTAACTATATCACTTTTTACAAATTGTAATTTTATCAATAATGCATTTACATACAAAGACACTACTAAAGGATTTGTAGAATCACTAATAACAGAAGATTATGAAGAGTGTGTTTCCTTTATGGCAACAGAAAACGAAGCTTATAAAAATACGAATATTGACACGCTTAAATTAAGTTTAGTGAATTTTCGAAAAATAATTGTAGACAATTTCGGGAAAAAATTAAGCTATAAGTTTATGACCGCTGAAAAAACTTTATCAACAGTAGAAGGAGAAAGTACAGCGCCAAACACAACTAAGGCACAAATTGAATTTTCAAACGATAATGAATTTGGGGTTTTTGAAATTACTTTTGATGATAGTTCAAATAAAATATTATATATCAAAACACTTGACTTGAAGGAGGAAATACCAACTTTGACAATGTTTTGGCTATTCGGAATATTGGCAATATGCGTGCCGATTTTTAATATTTGGATAATTAGGAAAATACGAAAAAGTGATTTAAAGAAAAAATGGCAAAAATATATTGCAGTGCTTTTTCTAAATGTTCCGGCTATAACCTACAGTGCAGTTTACGGACTTTCTTTTAGCTTATTAAGTTTTCAAATATTATTCGGAATTAGTTTTTCATATATGGGTTATTTAAATTCAGTTTGGACTTTCGGAATACCACTTGGTGGATTATATTGGTTATGGAAACTGAATAAGCTAAAACAATAGCCGAAAATGAAATTAAAAAGGAATTGAATGTTATGTGGAATTAAAAACGATTTGCCAACACTTATATAATTTATTGCTAGTTCTAGCCTAACTAAGAAAACCCTCGCGGAATTTCTATGTTGATTTTGTATTTACTAAATTAGTTGCTTATAAAACGGAACAAACCATGCGCAAAGAAGTTGTGTATTACTAAATAATATGAATCCAGATCAAAAAACATCCTTAAGAAGCAAGCTATTCCGTCACCTTGACGGTATTGTTATTTCACCAACTGCTTTTACCTTAAAAAAACACGGTATAACGGATTATTTACTACAAAATAAGAAAGTAAAGTTGAAAGAACTAACAACAAAATTCAAGGCTAATGAAGGTTATTTGAACATTGCTCTAAGAGGACTCTGTTCTCAGGGGTGGCTTATTCAACATATTGACAATCAAAATAATGCTATTAGTTATGAAACCAATGAAGAATCAGAAATAGCATTCAATTATTTTTATTTATTTGAAGATGTCACAGACTTACTACAAATGTCTGAAGATTACCATCCTAGAAAATTTGAAATCGAACAATTTCTGAAACTAGAGAGTATTTACAAAAAATGCAAGACCAACTATGGAATTAAATTATCTCAAGAGAAGTCTCGGAAAAAAATTGAGGAACAAATCTTAACACATATTGAAGGGGTAATTGTAGGTCCAATACTGGTGCACTTGGGCATAACAGGTATGTTTCACAAATATTTCATGGAAACGAGATTCAGGCCAAAAGAATTCCATGAAAATCATCAAGAATTTGACAAACTGCTTAAAATATTAACTCATCTTGGATGGTTTGACGAAAAAAATGGTGCTTATGCGTTTACAGAGATTGGATTATTTTTTGCAAAAAGAGCCAGCGCATATGGTGTTACAGTTTCTTACATTCCTACGCTTAGAAAGTTGGACAATCTAATCTTTGGAAATCCATTAATCCTTAAAAATTTAGCAACAGGATCTAAGGAAATACATGTTGATAGAGAAATGAATATCTGGGGAAGTGGCGGGGCTCACAGTGCATACTTTAAAGTAGTAGATGAAATTATTATCGATATTTTCAATAAACCAATCGATAAACAACCTAAAGGCATACTTGATATGGGTTGTGGTAACGGTGCATTTCTTCAGCATTTGTTTTCAGTTATTGAAAGTCAAACACATCGAGGCACTATTTTAGATGAATATCCTTTGGAAATAGTAGGTGTAGACTATAATGAGGCTGCATTAAAAGTTTCTAAAGCAAATCTCATTCAATCGGATATTTGGGCAAAAATTATCTGGGGAGACATTGGAAATCCTGCTCTTTTGGCTTTAGACCTGAAAGAAAATTACGATATCGAGTTAAGAGAACTACTCAACGTAAGAAGCTTTTTGGATCATAATAGAATTTGGAAAGAGCCTCAAACTAATTCATCAAGAGTAAGTTTATCCACTGGTGCATATGCTTACGAAGGCAAAAGAATCAATAATAATTTGGTTGCGGAATCATTGAAAGAACACATTGGAAAATGGACTCCTTATGTAGAGAAGTTTGGTTTGTTACTGATTGAACTGCACACTGTGAAGCCATCTCTAGTTGCACAAAATATGGGAAAAACAGCCGCTACTGCATATGATTTAACGCATGGATATTCAGATCAGTATATACTTGAAGTAGATGAATTCATAGATATAATTCAGGAAGCTGGTTTAATCCCAGATATGAACAAGTTCAGAAAGTTTCCAAATTCCGATTTTGCTACTGTATCAATTAGTTTATTAAAATCCAACAATGCATAACAATATGCATAGTGCATAGCATATGCGGTTTACTTAGACAACATAAACGGAACGTTCACTGTAATTTAAAACAACGACTAAATGAATAAAAAAATTAAATTATTACTGATAGGAATATCGCTATTAACTTTCAATGCTTGCGATAAAGATGATGATTCTAGTCCGAAACCACAAAACACTTCAATAAACAAAATACTAGCTTTAGGAGCATCAAGAGTTTAAGGGTAAATACCTGAACTTGAAAGCTATAGATATGAACTTTGGAAAGACTTAAAACTAAAGAAGCATTTGTAATGGTGAGTATGATATCGCGTTCATAAAGTTCTAAAATCTGTTTCACCAATCTTCTTAAGACGGGCCTAACTATTCTATTGTCTTTGTTGGTCATTAAATGAGTACCAACCTTTATAACAATTATTTCTTTATAAATATTAGTTTTCTTTACCTAATTCTACAGCACGACTAAATGCTGCGAATGCAGCTTCTTTGATTAATTCATTTACATTATTATCATCCATCGAGTCTAGTGCTGCTTGAGTTGTTCCTCCTTTTGAAGCTACTTTCTCCATCCATGAATTGGGAGATAAATTAGATTGATTAAAGAGCTCAATTGCACCTGTAAATGTTTGACTAACCAAAACTTTAGAATCATTCTTTGAAAAACCCATTTGTAAAGCCGCTTCCATCATACTTTGCATAAAATAAAACACATATGCTGGACCGCTGCCAGAAATCCCTGTAGAAGCATCAATTAAACTTTCAGTGCTAACTAGAATAGACTTACCCGTCATATTCAACAAACTTTCTACAGTTAATAACTCTATTCGTGAAACCTCAGGCGAAGCTACATAAGAAGTTAAACCCATTCCAACTTTAGCTGGTAAGTTTGGCATCGCACGTATAATTTTTTTTACTCCAGAAAAAGCCTTTATTGCCTCCAAAGTAACTCCCGCCATTATCGAAATAATAATTTGATCTGATCCGACCAATGGATTAATTTGTTTAAACAAGTCTTCTGCGTGATGTGGTTTGACTGCTACAAAAATAATATCCGCTTTTGGCACACAATCTTTTAATTCTTTAAAGGCATCGAAGTGAGAAATTTGATGAAGTTCTTCTAACTTTTCATCAGATTTGTCCAATACCATGATATTTTTTTTCTTAAGTAATTTTGACTTAGACATTCCTTCGGCATAGGTAAGCCCCATATTTCCCGCTCCTATTACTAATACTTTCATTATATATTTTTAGACAATTATTTTTAAATATATGAAGAATATTTTTTATACTTCTTTAGTTGCATTCCAACCTTGTGCTTTCAGTTCAATTTCTTGACTGGCCCTAGTAACTAAATTCAACCCTTGGTTTTCTGCAGTAATATGACCAATAATAGAAAAATTAGGGTTTCCTTTAATGGCCTCAAAGTCTGCAATTGGCACTGTAAATAATAACTCATAATCTTCGCCACCACTTAAAGCAACCATTGTAGAGTCTAAATCAAATTCTTCACAAGCAGAAATTACCTGAGGATCTAATGGTAATTTTTCTTCATAAATTTTACACCCTACTTTAGATTGAGAGCAAATGTGCATAATTTCTGAAGAAAGTCCGTCAGAAATATCAATCATAGCTGTTGGTTTTATTGCCAATTCTTTTAAAAATCCTGCAACGTCTCTTCTTGCTTCTGGCTTTAATTGTCTTTCAATTAAATAGGTATAGCTGTCTAAATCTGGTTGATTGTTTGGATCTACATTAAAAACCTGTTTCTCTCTTTCTAAAACTTGCAACCCTAAATAAGCCGCACCTAAATCTCCAGAAACCACAATTAAATCGGTTTCTTTTGCGCCACTTCTAAGCACAATATCTTCCTTTTCTACTTTACCAATTGCAGTAACAGAAATTAAAATTCCTTTAGTAGAAGAGGTGGTGTCTCCACCAACTAAATCTACTTTATACGTTTCGCATGCTAATTGAATTCCAGAATACAATTCTTCAATTGCTTCTAAAGGGAACCTATTAGAAACAGCAATTGAAACTGTAATTTGTTCCGCAACACCGTTCATTGCATACACATCAGATAAATTTACCATTACAGCCTTATAGCCTAAATGTTTTAAAGGCATGTAACTTAAATCGAAATGAACCCCCTCTATTAGTAAGTCTGTAGTTACTAAAGTTTGTTTTTTAGAAGCATCTAAAACTGCGGCATCGTCTCCAATTCCAGTAACTGTAGATGCGTTTTCAATCTTAAAATATTTTGTAATATGGTTTATTAAACCGAACTCTCCTAGATCAGCTAATGACGTTTTTTGGGTATTTTTATCTTCTAACATACCGCAAAGGTAGGTAGAATCTAAAAAAGGACAGAACTACTTTAACACCTATATTTATATTATTGATATTTAATATGTTATTTTTGGATAAAAATATTAAAAATGTTAAAAAAAGTCATTTTACTTTGCTGCTTTACAATTATTATTAATTGCAATAACAAAGATGGTTTATATATAAACCCTCAAACAAATTACATGCCTATTGCTGTTTGTGAAAATGGCTTTGCAGGAGAATATCCTTGTAATGACTATGATTTACTAAGCCATTTTAATTTAAATGAATTGGCAGGTTCTGGCACTGAAGGTAATGATTCTTGGGGCTGGACAGATGAAGAAACCAACAAAGAATACGCTTTAATGGGCACCAATAAAGGAATTGTATTTATTGATATTACAGATCCTTCAAACACACTTATTTTAGGTATTCTAAAAACAGCTACAGTAAATAGTTCTTGGAGAGATGTAAAAGTGTACAATTCTCATGCATTTATTGTAAGTGAAGCTACAAACCATGGAATGCAAGTTTTTGATTTAAAACGCTTAAGAAATGTTTTAAATCCTCCAGAAATTTTTTTAGCAGACACTCATTTCACCGAATTTGGGAGAGCTCATAACATTGTAATTAACGAAGGTAGTGGCTATGCATATATAGTAGGAGCAAGCAGAAGCTCTACCTACGGTGGTGGCGCTATTTTTATAAATATTCAAGACCCTTTAAACCCAGTAATTGAAGGAGGATTTAGTGAAGGAGGTTACTCGCATGATGCCCAAGTAATTACTTACAACGGGCCAGATACAGATTATACAGATAAAGAAATTCTTATAGGAAGTAATGAAAATGAAATTGTGATTGCAGATATTAGTGATAAAAAAAATCCAATCATAATTTCTACTATAAGCTATGCTAATGTGAAGTATGCACACCAGGGCTGGTTTACTGAAGATTTAAAATATTTTATTTTAGGAGATGAATTGGATGAGTTACGTCTAGGAAATAAGACAAGGTCTATTATTTTCGACTTTACCGATTTGGATAATCCTGTATATCATTTTGATTACCTCGGAACTACAAACGCTATTGATCATAATGGGTATGTAAAAGATAATATTTATTACCAGGCCAATTATACGGGTGGTGTGAGAATGATTGATGTATCAACCGTCGAAAATAAAGTGTTTTCAGAAGTTGGCTATTTTGATACGTACCCAGCAAATAATAATACAGACTTTAATGGCGTCTGGAGCGTATACCCTTATTTTCCAAGCGGAAATATTATTATAAGCGATATTGATAATGGTTTTTTTGTGATTAGAAAAAAGTAATTATTACATACAAATGAAAAAATATACCCTAATACTCCTCTTGGTTTTTTTATATAATTGCTCAAAAAAAGATGTATTTGAAATTCCTGAAATTACTACTAATGTATATTCTATAGAAACTATTGGGGGTTCTAAAAATGACGCTTTTAATGCTGTTACAAAAACAATAGATGATGGTTATATTGCTGCAGGCTATGCACAAAGCAATGATGGAGATATTATTTCAAAAGCAAATATCTCTTATGATTTTTTAGTCTCAAAGTTTTCCTCGGAAAACATCCTAGAATGGCAAAAACATTTTGGAGGCTCAGAAAATGATAAAGCTCTAGATATTATTCAAACTTTAGGAGGTGACTTTATCGTTTTAGGGTCTTCTGAAAGTTCAGATTTAGATGTTTCTGAAAATGCAGGTTCTAAAGACTTTTGGTTGGTAAAGCTTTCAAATAACGGAATGTTACTTTGGGAAAAATCATTCGGGTTTTTAGGTGAAGATTATGGTACAACGCTTTTAGAAACTAAAGATGGTGGTTTTCTTATTACTGGTGTTTTAGATGTTTCTGCTTCCAACGGACAAGGAAATGCAAAATCTACTATTATAAACCATGCAGGTGGAGATTATTGGGTTTTAAAAACAAACAACTTAGGTGCTTTAGAATGGAGTAGATATTTTGGAGGCTCTTTTACAGAAATCCCGCTAGGAATTGTAGAAACTGATAACCATAATTATATAATTGTAGGCTCCTCTGATAGTAACGATTTTAATATTTCAAATAATAATGGATCCTATGATTTTTGGATGACTAAAATAGCACCTGATGGAAGTCTTCTATTAGAAAAAACATTTGGCGGTTCTGAAATAGACGAAGCTTCTGCAATTATAGCTACAAATGATGGAAACTTTATAATTGTTGGAGACACTAGAAGCGCAGATAAAGATGTTTCTAAAAATAATGGCGCAGCAGATATTTGGATACTTAAGGTTTCTAAAGAAGGAAATCTTATTTGGGAAAAAACAATTGGAGGATCTAGTTTTGAAGTTGCAAAAGCAATTTATAAAACACAAGATAATGGGTTTTTAATTGCAGGAAGTTCTAGAAGCTTAGACAACGGTTTTCAAAACAAAGGTCAAAATGATGCCCTTATTTTAAAAATTGACGAAAACGGGAACCTTTTATGGCAAAAAACAGTTGGTGGATCGGAAATAGACTTTTTATACGATGTTATAGAACTAAATAACAAATCGATTATTGCCGTTGGTGAAAGTAGTAGTTCAGATCAAGACATTTCTGAAAACAAAGGATTTACAGACGCATTAATCATTCAAATAAAATGAAAAAAAAATACTGTTTATTAATTTTAACGCTTCTTCTTGTAACTGGCTGTAACGAAGAACTTGATTGCTGTGTGCAACCAGAACAATTTACAGTAACCTTAAACTTTACACATCATTGGAATGGATTAAAAATTACACCACAAGATTTTAATGAATTAAAGTTTACAAACGAAAATGGAGAGCGATTAAGTATTGAAAGATTACGCTATCTTGTTTCAAATATTAGTCTAATAAATAGTAAAAACTATCATTTAATTGATGTTGGAGAAAATTATGGAACATCCATTACCTTTCCTGAACTTACAGATAAATCCTATGCGCTCTCTTTTCGGTTTGGTTTTTCAGATGAAGATAATACAGACGGAACTTACCAAGATTTAAATTCTATAAGTTTTAATGTTCCAGAAATATTAGGGGGTGGGTATCATTTCATGCAATTTGATGGAAAATACGTAGATAACAACAATGAAGCATCTGGTTTTAATTACCACACCATTAAAGCTGTGGATAGAACAGATCCTGATAATTTAAAATTTGAGGATACTTCATTTGAAGTAAATTTAGGAACAATAGTGGTTGCAGATAATACTGAAATTGAGATTAAAATGAACCTTGCAGAATGGTTTAAAAATCCGAATACATGGAACTTAAATGAGTTAAATACCGTTTTAATGCCAAATTTTGAAGCTCAAAAAATGATGCGCGCAAATGGAGGGTCCGTTTTTAGTTTGGGTGTAGTGAATTAATAATACATTGTTATTAAGGTTTCCAGGGTTTAAGAACTTGTAATGACAAAGAAAAACACATGATAAAACCGTATATATATTTCTTTGCCTTTTTTCTTTTGACGTATTGTTCGTCCAAAGAAGAAGAAATTTATACACCAATTCCATACAACTTAGAAATACCCGCTCTTTTTGCAGATAAATTAATTGCTCCTATAATTCCTACAGACAATTTATTAACCGAAGAAGGGGTGTTGTTAGGTAAAAAACTGTTTTTTGATAAAAAGTTATCGGGAGACAACACACAAGCTTGCAGCTCTTGCCACAATCCTAAAAAAGCATTTACAGACCAACAACAATTTAGTGCAGGGGTACAAGGAGAATTTGGTGCAAGAAATGCAATGCCTTTATTTAATTTAGCTTGGAATTTTGATGAACGTTTTGCATGGGACGGAAAGGAGTTTGGACTAGAACAACAAGCTTTAGAACCTGTTTCAAATCCCATAGAGATGCACGCAAACTGGAATCTAGTGGTCCAAAAACTGCAAGAAAGCACAGAATATCCATCGTTATTTTTACGGGCCTTTGGTGCTTCCGAAATAGATGCCAAATTAGTTACAAAAGCGATTGCACAATTTGAAAGAACTCTTATTTCTGGGGATTCTAAATTTGATAAATACCTGCTTGGTGAAACCAGTTTGACGCAAGAGGAACAAAACGGGTTCAATGTTTTTATGGATGAAGCAAAAGGAGATTGTTTTCATTGTCATGGTAGTAATAACAATCCTCTTTGGACAGATAACGCATTTCACAATAACGGTTTAGATACTACTTTTCAAGATTTAGGATTCGGTACGGTAACAGGAGACCCTAATGATAATGGTAAATTTAAATCGCCGTCTATTCGTAATTTAGCTTTTACAGCTCCTTATATGCATGATGGTAGGTTTGCAACGCTAGAAGAGGTTATCAATCATTATTCTGAAGGTCTTCAAAAGTCTTCAACGATAGATCCTTTAATGAAGAAGGTAAATGAAGGTGGTGTTCACTTATCTCCAAAAGATAAAAACGATTTAAAAGCCTTCCTGCTATCGCTTACCGATAGAGAATTTATAAATAATCCAAACTTTCAGGAGTAATCAATAAAAGCAATCGAATTATTGGGTTTCACAATGAAAGTTCTTCGCTTTTCTTCTACTTATATTGTATATTTGCACTCAATTTAGATTTAATCTATTTAAAAATATGATAAAAGTTTCAGACACAGCGAAGAAGAAAGTCGTAGAGTTAATGACTGACGACGGCTTTGACGCGGCAACCGATTTTGTGAGAGTTGGCGTAAAAAGTGGTGGTTGTTCAGGTTTGTCTTACGATTTAACTTTTGATAATAAAAAAGAGGAAAACGACAAAGTTTTTGAAGAGAATAACGTAAAAATTATTGTTGACAAAAAGAGTTTTTTATATTTAGTTGGTACTACCTTAGAATATTCCGGAGGCCTAAACGGGAAAGGGTTTGTATTTAATAACCCAAACGCAAATAGAACTTGTGGTTGTGGGGAATCATTTTCACTCTAAAAAAATTAATCCTAATCTTCCCAAAGAGAAGGAATAAAAAATAAAAATTATGAGTAAATATACAGAAGAAGATTTAGAACAAGAATTAAAAACCAAAGAATATGAATACGGTTTTTATACAGATATAGAAAGTGAAACTTTTGCGAAAGGTTTAAGTGAAGATGTAGTTCGTGCAATTTCTAAAAAGAAAAACGAGCCAGAATGGATGACCAATTGGCGTTTAGAAGCATATCGTGTTTGGGAAAAAATGGACGAGCCAGAATGGGCAAATGTGAATTATACAAAGCCGAAATTTCAAGATATTGCCTATTATTCAGCACCAAAAGCAAAACCAAAATTAAATTCTTTAGATGAAGTAGATCCAGAATTACTGGATACGTTTAAGCGTTTAGGGATTTCTGTAGATGAGCAAAAAAAATTAGCGAATGTAGCTGTAGATATTGTAATAGATTCAGTTTCGGTGGCAACTACCTTCAAAAAAACATTAGGTGAAAAGGGTATTATCTTTATGCCTATTTCTGAAGCAATTCAAGAACATCCAGAATTAGTTAGAAAATATTTAGGAACGGTTGTGCCAACTACAGACAACTTTTATGCAGCATTAAATTCGGCAGTATTTTCAGATGGATCTTTCTGTTACATTCCAAAAGGGGTTCGTTGTCCGATGGAATTATCTACCTACTTTAGAATTAATGAAGGTGGAACAGGACAGTTTGAAAGAACACTTGTCGTTGCAGATAAAGGATCTTATGTTTCATATTTAGAAGGTTGTACAGCACCAAGTAGAGATGAAAATCAATTACACGCAGCAGTTGTAGAATTGATTGCTTTAGATGATTCTGAAATAAAATACTCTACAGTTCAAAACTGGTATCCTGGGAACAAAGAAGGAAAAGGTGGTGTTTACAATTTTGTAACTAAAAGAGCTATTTGCGAAACCAATGCAAAAGTTTCTTGGACACAAGTAGAAACAGGTTCTGCTATAACTTGGAAATATCCTTCTTGTATTTTAAAAGGAAACAATTCTGTAGGTGAATTTTACTCAATTGCAGTAACTAACAACCGTCAGCAAGCAGATACTGGAACAAAAATGATTCATTTGGGAAAAAACACCAAATCAACCATTATCTCTAAAGGTATTTCTGCCGGAAAATCACAAAACTCATATAGAGGATTAGTTCAGATAAGTCCAAGAGCAGAAAATGCACGTAACTTCTCTCAATGTGATTCTTTACTGATGGGAAATGATTGTGGCGCTCACACCTTCCCTTATATAGAAGTGAAGAACAAAACAGCACAAGTAGAACATGAAGCAACTACAAGTAAAATTGGTGAAGAACAATTATTTTACTGCAACCAACGTGGAATAGATACTGAAAAAGCAATCGCATTAATTGTTAACGGATTTAGTAAAGAGGTTTTAAATAATTTACCAATGGAATTTGCTGTGGAAGCTCAAAAATTATTGGAAATTAGTTTAGAAGGAAGTGTTGGGTAAAGTTCATGGAATTTTAACTGTATAATTGCTGAACCGACAGAGCAAAATTAAACAGAATATTAAAAGCGAATCGCGTAAAAGCGAAGAGAAAATAGCAAAAGACGATGTTAAAAATAGAAAATTTACAAGCAAGTATCGATGATAAATCAATCTTAAAAGGATTAAATTTAGAAGTAAAAGCTGGTGAAGTACATGCAATTATGGGTCCTAATGGTGCTGGAAAAAGTACGTTAGCAAACATTATTGCGGGTAAAGATGATTACGAAATTTCATCTGGAAATATCGAGTTAAATGGCGAGGATTTGAACGAATTGGCGCCTGAAGAAAGAGCACATAATGGTGTGTTTTTATCTTTCCAATATCCTGTAGAAATTCCTGGAGTTTCTGTA
>Ga0209279_10000951_pt1 | contig 16658 bp, 14 predicted proteins | sample CoawatmetaG00DNA_3_FD_187508 | JGI IMG/M metagenome (GOLD analysis project Ga0209279, IMG submission 187508) | Marine microbial communities from the West Antarctic Peninsula - Coastal water metaG006-DNA (SPAdes) (version 2) | ecosystem: Environmental > Aquatic > Marine > Coastal ... | reverse complement strand
ACTGTTTATTTCCCAAATATTCTTCTTAGACATTTTAAGTATTTTGTTGAACTCTTCATCATTTTCAAAACTACCATTTACCCAATAATCAAACAGTTTAAGTTCTTTCTTTTGAAGGTTCATTCTTTTTTTTTCTAACTCTTTCTTTTCCTTCTTCTTTATCTTCAACTGTTCTTTTACTAAATCTTCACCTTTCTCACCTTCAACCTTTGTAATAGATTTCTTCTTCATCTCTCTGAGAACTTTACTCTCTTTTAAGGTTGAAAGAACTTCATTCCAAACCACTTCATCTAATCTATCAATATTTACAGACTTACTTTTCTTCCTATCACAACCACTTCTATATTTACTCTTTCTCCAACCCTCTTCTTTAGTTCCACAGTAGTATATGTTCTCATATTTTTTAGGGTTTTTACGACCTCTCATTCTGTAACCACATACACCACAATAAAGAAGAGAGGTTAGAAGATATGTATGTGTTTGTTTTCTCTTTTGTTGTTGTTCATCATAGTAATCTGTAAACCTTTTCTGAACTGAGAACCATAGTTTATCATCAATCAATCGTTTACATTTATTTTTGTATTCTGTCTTACTACTATTATCTAAGAAACTTACCTCACCTATATAAGTCCTACTTTGTAAGGTGTTATGAATACTCTGTAAACCCCATTCAAAGTTTCCTAAAGGTGATTTAATATTGTTTTTAAGTAAATAAGTTTGAATATCTTTTACTGTTTTACCCTTAGAGAATAAGTTGTAAATCGTTTTCACAATCTTACTTTCTTCAACATTTTCTTTCAACTTCTTACCAACACCAACTTCATATTTTTCAAATCCAAAAGGTGTGGTAGAATGGATATAATAACCCTCATTAAACTTTCTGATTTTATTGAGGTGTAACCTTCTTTTTCTCTGTTCATTATCAAACTGAGTTACACCACTCATAATCGTAAACATCAACTTATCGTAGACATCGTCAATATCGTATTTATTTCCCTCACCAACATAGACAGTTATATTAAACTTTTCTATGTCTCTAAGGATCACATACCAACCAACACCCTTACGACTTAGTCTATCAAAATCCTTTACATAAATATTTTTAACTGAACCATCTTTGAAACCATCTATCAACCTCAATAATATTGGACGATTTAGTAAGTCGTCGGTATAAGAACTTTTACCACCTTCATTCCATATTTTATAGTCCATTCCCAATCTTTTAGAAAGTTCAATACCTTTACTTTTCTGTTCATTCAAAGACATTCCTTTTTCAGATTGTCCTTTAGTAGAAACCCTACTATAGATATGGAGTGTATCTTTTACTTTCTTAGACATATTGAACATTGTTATATAATCTTTTACTGATAAGAGTTGGATGGATGTGTGGAGTTTGAATGTCTCCATACTTTAATTCACCAAAATAGAATGGATTTTTCAATATATTTTTAACATTCTGATTGTTGAACTCTTTACCATAATGTTTGTAATCTTTTTTCTTCAATGATTTCAAAAGTTTCTGAGTTCTTTTAGTCTTAGTGATATTCTTTTTCATTAGTTCATTCATCTTTGTGAATATGAACTTCACTATTTCACTATTCTCATTTGTAGTAACCTCACCTTTATTCATAGAGTATCCAAAACATAGTCTACCACCTATCTTTCTCTCTCCGTTCATAACCTTAGTTACTTTACCACTCATCATTCTTTCGTTTATTATTTCCCTTTCATACTCACTTATAGAACTCATTATTCCAAAGACCATACTACCACTTTTTGAAAAAGATGATAGACCTTCACTAACACTTATTAGTTCAACATTATGTTTTTTTAGGTAATCATAGAACTGACTGAATAGTAACATACTTCTGAAAAATCGTGAGGTGTTCCAAATAATAACTTTATCTATAACACCCTCTTCAACTAAAGTTTTAACCTCTTTAATACCATCTCTGTTTTCAACTGAACCACTACAGACATCAGTAATAATCTTATCTATTTCTATGTCTCTGAGTAGACCGAACTGTAGTATTTTTTCTGTTTGAAACTGCAACCCACTACCATCACTTTGTAAGACGGTTGATACTCTTACTAACCCAACAGATTTCGTCATTTTCTCCATACATAAAGTTACGAAAAAATACGGTAAAACACAACAACTGAATAGTTTTTAGGTGGGTATTTATTTACTTTTATACTCTTCTCACTTCTTCTTAGATTTAGAATAAGATAAAAAAGTTATATGGAAGTATCACACTCAGATATACAAACTATTATGATAGTTCTCATTGTATTGTATGTTATTTATGACTACTTCTATAAATCAGATAAACCAAAACGGAAAAGAAAACCAATCTCCCAAAGTGTAAAGGATAAAGTATGGAGAAGGGATGGTGGTAAGTGTGTGGAATGTGGTTCTAATGAAAGGATTGAGTTTGACCACATAATACCATTCTCAAAAGGTGGAACTGATACATATAGAAACCTTCAAATCTTATGTGAGAGGTGTAATCGTTCTAAATCTAATAATATAGGTTCGGTGGGTGAGCATTTAACTAAACCTCTTAAGAAATAAACTATTAGATTACAATATGAACAAAGTTATTTCTAACCACCACATACTACCAACTCTCATTGATTTAATTAATAATGCTAAAGAGTATATTGTTTTAATATCACCATATATAAAGCTCAATAAGCATATGTTGAAAAGTATAAATGATGCTTATATCAGAGGGGTGAAAGTAAAGGTGGTATATCAGAGCCCAAAAATATTAGATAAAATAGATACAACGCCTTTAGATATTGATGATTTAGAAATTATTGGTGTGGATGTTTATCATATTGATGATTTACATACAAAGCTTTATTTATCTGAAAAGAGTAGCATCATCACCTCAATGAACCTTTATGATTATTCGGCATCTTCAAATGAAGAAATTGCGGTTTATACAGATGATGAAAAAATTCATAAAAGCTTTAGGGGCTACTCTAAAGATTTAATAAAAAGGAGTGTCAAAACTGATGAATTATCTGATGGGCAAAAATTAGATTTAGCTAAATTTGAAAGTGAGCCTTACCCACAAAATGGCTTTTGTATTAGGTGTAAAAAAGAAAAAGATTATAACCCTTATCGTCCATATTGTTATGATTGTTATACTAATTGGAAATCAGAAATCCAACCTTCTAAACCAATAAAAGAAGTCTATTGTAGCGTTTGCGGTGAGGAAAAAGATGTTTACTTTAAAAAACCAAATTGTGAAAAATGTAACGCTTCAATAACTGAACTAATGAACGAAGATTGAATTGAATAACATTCCGAAATATATTTTGACATCCATTTTTTAATTTAGAAATAATTATCTTCAACTAATGTTTATCACTCGAAAAATAGAACTTTGGGTAAAAGAAGAGGATAAAAACCTTCGTAATGAGATATGGAGAACCATAAGAGATTACGAACATATGGTTTTCAAATCTGCCAATCTCATCGTCACTAATCAACTCTTCAATCAAACATTCACAGATAGAATAGTTTTAACGGATGAAGAATTATCTGTTAAAAGAGAAAAGATTGAAAGGGATATAGATAAACTAAATGAAAAGTTAAAAGGCGAAAAGGACGATACTAAAAAGGATAAGATAAAAGAAAATAGGAACAAACTTTATCGTCAAATAAACCAACTTTCCACAGAAGCGAGGAAGATGGCAGAGGAGTTTTATACCACATCTGAAAAGAACACCACATATCAGTTAATCAGAAAAGAATTCCCTACCCTACCATCTCACATCTCATCATCCCTAAATGATATGGTTACTAAAAATTATAGTAATGAAATATTTGATGTTAGGTTAGGCAAAAGAAGTTTAAGAACATATCGTAAAGGAATGCCAATTCCATTTTTGAAGTCAGCATTAAGATTAAAAAGTGTTGATGATGAAATATGTTTGAAATGGGTGAATGATATTGAATTCAACCTTCATTTTGGCAGAGATAAAAGTAATAATCAAATAATTGTAGAAAGAATATTAAAAGGTGACTACAAAGTTGGGGATAGTTCAATACAACTCAAAAAAGGTAAAATATTTCTACTATTGGTTGTTGATATACCCAAAGAAGAAAACCAATTAAATGATGAAGTATCTGTTGGTGTTGATTTGGGTTTAAGCATTCCCGCAGTATGTTCGCTAAATGTGGGTGAAGAAAGGTTGTTTATTGGAAGTTACAATGATTTCATTAGAGTAAGAACTCAACTACAAAGTAGGAACAGAAGATTACAAAGAAGTTTAACTCTTACGAAGGGTGGTAAAGGAAGAGGAAAAAAACTAAAAGCATTTGATAGGCTAAAAACCAAAGAAAGAAACTTCGTCAAAACATACAACCATACCTTAACGAATAGAATTGTGAAGTTTGCCAAAGATAATTTAGCAGCTACAATAAAATTGGAATTTTTAGAAGGTTACGGAGAAGATGAAACGAATAGTTTTGTTTTAAGAAATTGGAGTTATTTTGAGTTACAAACTCAATTAAAATACAAAGCAGAAAGAGAAGGAATGGAAATCGTATTTATTGATCCATACCATACGAGCCAAATGTGTTCATTCTGTAATCATTATGAAAAAGGACAAAGATTAAAACAATCAGAGTTTCTATGTAAAAATGTTGATTGTTCCAATAAAGATAAAAAGGGTGAAAATAAAATCATTAATGCTGATTGGAATGCTTCGAGGAATATTGCTAAAAGTGAAAAGTTTGTTACAAAGAAATCCGATTGTGAATATTTCAAACGAAAGAAAGATGAAAAGAATTAACTTTAACATTATCAGTTAATGAATATTGATAGAATTAACGGGCAGTTGTTTGTCCGAAGGGTGAGGGATTTATCCACTCGCCAATCCCTTAAATGATTAGTTACAAATACGATAAATGGTTGTTGGTAAAGGGTTTAAAGATTTACAGTTGTAACTAACCACAATTTGAAAGGGAGTTACAACATGTCTTAATTCACTACCATCATTTGAGTTGTAACTAACCACAATTTGAAAGGGAGTTACAACCAGACTGCATCTTTTATATCGTGGCTATTGTTGTAACTAACCACAATTTGAAAGGGAGTTACAACGCATCATATAGCAGCCACACGTGACGATTTGTTGTAACTAACCACAATTTGAAAGGGAGTTACAACGGAGTGGGTTTTGTTAGGATTTATGGTTGCGTTGTAACTAACCACAATTTGAAAGGGGGTTACAATCCCTTTATTTTTATTTATAGAAATAAAGGGAGGGATTGAGGATAAACCTATTCAGAAATAGCCTCTTCAATTCTCTTCCTACCTTTCTCAGATTTCATCATCTTCTTTAACATCTTACCACTGCTGAAATTGAATAAATCTCTTTCAGTTCCATCCTCATCAATCTGTCTTAAATAGAGTGGCACTTCACCTTTTGGTAGGTTGTATTCGCCCCCCAATCCTTCCTTTATTATCCTACCAAATATCACCATTTGAGCTATCTCTATGGCAATAGTTCGGATAGAAGTTTCATATACCATATCCTTATGAAAATCTTCATCATCCTTATACTCAAACCATTCTGTGCTTTCATCAACAAACTTATTTCGGTCATAGAATAATTCTCTATCCTTCATCTCAAAGATGATTTCATTTAGCTCTACGCTAATCTGATTATATACTACTAAATAGTCTTTAGGCTTAATGAATTTTATATCGCTCATAAGATTAAAGTAGGTGTGGCTAAATGAAGAATTATCTTTTTCTCCGTTCTATACTATCCATTTGATTTCTCCGTTTTATATTTTTCAAACCATTCAAATAAGTCATCTCTTTTATAGAAGACTCTTCTACTAACTTTGTAGAACTGTAGTCCTTCTGTAGTCATCCACTTATGTAAAGTAGAATGACTTATTCCAAATATTTCCATCACCGACTTCTTTGTTAGAAATGGACTTTGTGGTTTTTCAGTTACTTCTATTTGTGGTAAGTGTATCATTCTATTCGTATCTCCTTAAAGTTTCTTTCATCTTTTGTTTTATTGGATTTAACCGTATGACCTTTTCCACATAACTCTCACTCATAAACTGTAGTCTGTCTCCTATCTTCCACCATAAAGTAAATAATGTTTTACTTATATAGTTTCTATCAGAGAATAAACTTCTTTTGAGACTTCTTTGAAGTCTCACACCTTCGGTGACTACTCTTAAACTTTTAATCATAATAAAAACTCCTATCAGTTATTAGATATACTTTCCCCATAGATGAGACCTTTTCTCACAGAGATTATGTTTCCATAATCCGATTTAATCCTACTGAATATCTCCTCTGTGTGTCGTCACTTTCCATAGTTCCTTCATCACCCACAAAATACATTATCCATTAGTAGGACATTTTTAACAACTATCGGAGAAAACTCATCCAACTATTTTGATGGACTACAATCCGACTTCTCCAAACCCCTATTTTCTACGATTTAGTATTTGTTAGTTTGGGTATGAGGTTATTTCACTCTGTGTTGTTATATATAAATAGTGAGTTGATGTAGTAATCTGTTAAAAAAGATTAAAAAATGTAAAATAAATCTGTTGTTTAATACCGACCTACACATAGATTGAGTGTTTTTAACACTTTAACACCTACTCTATATTTTTTGATAGGGGTGTCAAAAAAACAGTATCAATACTTCATATTAAATCAAATAGATCTATCGATTAAGACCTAATTATTGAATCTCAATAAAATATTAAAAGAAGTCTATAGGTAGTCAAAATCATCACCTATTTGTAAATCGATATGGGTTGGATTTTGTAAAAAAAAAAGTTGGCGATTAACGGTTAATTATTTTTTAACTATAAAGTTTTAAGCATTAAGAGCTATATTTATAAATAATTTGGAGGATGTGAAAATGTCAGATCAAATAGGTAAGATTATCTTTTTTAGTATTATAGCTGTTGTAGTCTTAGATAACATTTTTGATTTTAATGGTAGCGATGATTGGGGTCCTCCTAAAAAAGAGTGGGATGACGAAATGCCCGATGGTGATTGGGATAGAGATGGTAGAAGTAATACGGAGGCAGATTATGAGTATTGGAAAAACGAAATGTTCGACGATGATAAGAGAGATGCCTACAATGGTGACCTCTTCTCTGATTAATTATAAAAGATAAGATTGAAACAATCTTAAATATTCAATTGGTATCAGATACGTAGTAAAGGTGATGATTATGAAAAAGATATTATTTATTGTTTTACCCTTATTCCTTTCAGTTGGATCTTCTCAAAAGAAGAAAACTGACAAACCGAATCCGATGAAAGGGATAAAGACTCAAACGGAGTTTAAATATAAATACGAAGAGAAGTTTGGTGAGTTCAATGAGATTCTCTACGGAAAAACCATTTTCAAATACGATTCAAATGGGAATGAGGTTGCACTCTCAGAGTATGATTCAGATGGGATTTTTAGTGGAAAATCCATTTCCAAATACGATTCAAATGGGAATGAGGTTGAATTCACAAGATATGGTTCAGATGGGAAAATCAAAGCAAAACTTCTTTCCAAATACGATTCCAAAGGGAATGAGGTTGAAAAGAATTGGTATGATTCAGATGGGAAGTTAAATAAAAAATCCATTTCCAAATACGATTCCAAACAGAATGAGGTCGCACTCTCAGAGTATGATTCAGATGGGAGGGAAACTAAATTCATCTATGTATATGATTCCAAAGGGAATAAGGTTGAATTCACATACTATCATTATGATGGAATTAGAAAAAACAAATTCATCTACGTATATGATTTAAAAGGGAATCAGATTGAACAGAAGAGATATGGTTCAGATGGGAAATTCAAAGCAAAAATTCTTTCTAAATACGACTCCAATGGTAATTTAGTTGAAATGAAAAACTATGATCCCAAAGGCAATTTGACTACTAATGGCTTCGGTTGGGATAAAAGTATCTCAAAATACGATTCCAATGGGAATTTGGTTGAAAACTCATATTATGACGATGGCATTTTAGTTTCCCAATCCTTAAACAAATACGATTCAAATGGGAATGAGGTTGAAAATAAATTCACGTCTAATTTATGGAGCTCCAAACATATTTCTAAATACAACACCAAAAACAGAATTATTGAAAAAATAGACTACGATTTAAAATTAAAGTTTGGAGAAGTGCAACAAAATCCTACAAAGAAAACTATCCACGAATATGAGGAATACTAACTTTATTGAGAAATCGATAAAATATTCGACATTTTTAAGAAAAAATCTGATATATATTATATGTAGATACTTTCCATATCATACTCATACAGAATTAGAGGTGAAATACAGTCATCCCACCTTATGACTTTTCACCTCTTTTTCGTTTCTAACTCCTATTATTATTCATTAGTTACTTTCTTTTAACACCCACTTTATAGAGGGTGGTCTTTAAGGTTATTGTTAAATAACATTAAACTTTTAATCAGTATTCTATATTCATATCATCCATCCTTTATTTTTTTTTAAGTAATACATTTCTTCCCTACCATTATATACATCAATATATTTTTTTCTTTTATTTCTATACTCTATCCATTTTTTTTGGAAATCTTTTGGGACTTTTTCTTCCATTAGTTTGGTATAGTTAGGTGTTGGTCTTTCTTCAAAATCTTTATTAAAGGTTCTTACTCCTTTTCCGTCTCCAAATCTTTTATGTCTATCAACCAAATTTCCCCATTCTTTCTCTTCTTCTGTAATGTTGTCTATACCATATTGTCTAATTAATGTTTTGAGAGAGTATCCACAGATAATGTTGGTTTCTTTTTCATATTTCTTACTCATTTTTTACTTCCTTATTTATTATTTGTTAATAGTTACAGTAATAAATAGACCTTTGAGATCCCAAACAGTATTATTTCTTTCTGTTTCTCAAAGTTTTTTTTCTGTCTATCTATTCCCATTACACCTAAATATATCAAAAAATAGGGTTATAGGTATAAATGTATTGTTAATTACCCTATACTTTTGTAAATTTAAGGTAGACCAAAAAAGGATTTTTTGTATGTTGATAGATGAAAGAAGATTTGATTTTTTACCACAGAGTAAATGGAAAAACCTCTCTAAAGATGATATGAGCAAACTCCAATCATTTCAGAGTTACTATGGACATTACAAAAGAACTCTAAATGAAATTGAGGAACTAAATAAGGAGTTAGGTAAGAGAGAAGAAAAAGTAAAAAGGTTTCTTTCTAAAATGAACAAACTCAATTATGAGATTGACCATTTGAGGAATGATTACCATTTCAGTTGGAGTGTCTCAAAATTAAAGAAAAAGAATTATTACAATCTCTGTATTAGTAGAAGAGGACATACACCAAAGAGTGGAAGTTTAGGTAGTCCAAAAATGATTGAGAAACATCTAAAGACTTACTATAAAGGAAATAAGAATAAGCTGAATGATTTAGACAAATTAGGATGGGATAGGTTCATTCGTTCTGAAGTCAATGATAGGAATGGTAGGAATAAAGTCAGAAATAGGATTGTTGATATGATTACCAAAGACCCAACACTTAAAGGATTTGTGATAAATAGAAAAACCTTATTCCCACTTTAGAATGATAAAATCTTTTAGACTTTCTTTTTTGATATTTTTATGTAAAAAAAAACACCCTAAAAAGGGTGCTTTCTCTTCGTAAAACTGATAATTCGTTGAAGGGAATTATTCGTTTTTTTAATCTATAATAACAAATAATTCTCCATAGGTGGTTTCACTTTTCCATTCATCATAATAACCATATGATATTTTTACAGTATCACCTTTCATCATATGAACTACACCCATCATAGTATTTACTTCCCCATCCTCCCTACTATAAGAAGAACCATTAACTATTGGAACTGTATATCCATTAATCATTTCTTCTGTTGGTTGTATACATTCTTCTACAACACAGATATACTCATCATCCTTCATATATCCACCATAGTGGTTCAAAATCCAATAATGTGAACTACCCCAACCCATCTTAGTAATATTCATAGGTTCCCCATTTCTGTAGAGATGACCTTTTAATCTAAAAAGAGTTTGAAAGACATTAGGGTTAGCAGTGATATGAACATAACCATTATCATCAACTTCATTATCTAACTCAAAAGTAATTGGTGAGAGTTCTTCTTCTACTAACTCACAACCTATAGAGAATACGGTAACTATGATAAGTAAGATATTCTTAAACATAGGTGAACTCTACCCTATCCTCATCATCCCACTTTTGATTAACTCTAACCTTATGTTCTTCTTCAGTTTCATTTTGTCGGATAAACCCCCAACAGTCGATGTAATCCGTAGAACCGAATAAGTCACCATCATAGTGTGGAGACTTCTCATTATCTCTACAGTATTCTTTAGATAGTTTCCCTTTTCTATTCTTACAGATTTCACACTTATTCATTATCTATTTCCTTTTGTATATCATAATCAAACTCTATATGTAAATCTTCAACTTTACTTTTATATCTCTCCATCATCTTTATTCGTTTATCCATTTTAGTTTCACTACTATGAACACCACTATCCATAAAGTGACTTCCTCTAACTGTTTTCCAACCTCTTTCATTTAGGTTATTGGAAATCTGTTTATAGGTTAGACCTTTTTTACGGAGTTTCTTTATTTCTTTATAGACTTTGAGTTGGTAGTCTGAGATTGGTGAGTTCCATAGACTACCACTATGGATACTGATTTTATAGGAGAGAAATACTTTGTAATCGTTGGGATTTCTTTGAGAAAGAATACCCCCTAACCCATCTACTCTACTGTAGTAGACTGTTTCGGTTGTGGGGTATTTTTTATCTTCATTTATTGTTGATGTTACAGACACATTTTTTTCATTTAAATCTATGTCGTTTTCACTTCTAAAAGTTTTTTTTTTACGACCAACTTTGTTCTTTGGAATATATACAGACTTAGTTTTTTCACCCTCTTCAATAACATATTCTCTACCTTTTTTTATCCTACCTTTTTTATCTCTTAGGTAGTCTGAGGTAAATACTATTTTATCGTTAAATAAGTGAAGTCTTAAATGAATAGATACTTTATGTAATAAGTCATTTGTATCATACTCAACCTCAACCTTTTCTATGTATTGTTGTAGTAAATCTTTTTTCAGTTTAACATCTGTTAGACCTTCCCATTCATCAACTTTATCCATATACATCTGTAACCAATCTATCCATCTTTTACTTTCATACAACCTACTCATAAAGACATCTAACTCTTCAATCTGACTGTTTATTTCCCAAATATTCTTCTTAGACATTTTAAGTATTTTGTTGAACTCTTCATCATTTTCAAAACTACCATTTACCCAATAATCAAACAGTTTAAGTTCTTTCTTTTGAAGGTTCATTCTTTTTTTTTCTAACTCTTTCTTTTCCTTCTTCTTTATCTTCAACTGTTCTTTTACTAAATCTTCACCTTTCTCACCTTCAACCTTTGTAATAGATTTCTTCTTCATCTCTCTGAGAACTTTACTCTCTTTTAAGGTTGAAAGAACTTCATTCCAAACCACTTCATCTAATCTATCAATATTTACAGACTTACTTTTCTTCCTATCACAACCACTTCTATATTTACTCTTTCTCCAACCCTCTTCTTTAGTTCCACAGTAGTATATGTTCTCATATTTTTTAGGGTTTTTACGACCTCTCATTCTGTAACCACATACACCACAATAAAGAAGAGAGGTTAGAAGATATGTATGTGTTTGTTTTCTCTTTTGTTGTTGTTCATCATAGTAATCTGTAAACCTTTTCTGAACTGAGAACCATAGTTTATCATCAATCAATCGTTTACATTTATTTTTGTATTCTGTCTTACTACTATTATCTAAGAAACTTACCTCACCTATATAAGTCCTACTTTGTAAGGTGTTATGAATACTCTGTAAACCCCATTCAAAGTTTCCTAAAGGTGATTTAATATTGTTTTTAAGTAAATAAGTTTGAATATCTTTTACTGTTTTACCCTTAGAGAATAAGTTGTAAATCGTTTTCACAATCTTACTTTCTTCAACATTTTCTTTCAACTTCTTACCAACACCAACTTCATATTTTTCAAATCCAAAAGGTGTGGTAGAATGGATATAATAACCCTCATTAAACTTTCTGATTTTATTGAGGTGTAACCTTCTTTTTCTCTGTTCATTATCAAACTGAGTTACACCACTCATAATCGTAAACATCAACTTATCGTAGACATCGTCAATATCGTATTTATTTCCCTCACCAACATAGACAGTTATATTAAACTTTTCTATGTCTCTAAGGATCACATACCAACCAACACCCTTACGACTTAGTCTATCAAAATCCTTTACATAAATATTTTTAACTGAACCATCTTTGAAACCATCTATCAACCTCAATAATATTGGACGATTTAGTAAGTCGTCGGTATAAGAACTTTTACCACCTTCATTCCATATTTTATAGTCCATTCCCAATCTTTTAGAAAGTTCAATACCTTTACTTTTCTGTTCATTCAAAGACATTCCTTTTTCAGATTGTCCTTTAGTAGAAACCCTACTATAGATATGGAGTGTATCTTTTACTTTCTTAGACATATTGAACATTGTTATATAATCTTTTACTGATAAGAGTTGGATGGATGTGTGGAGTTTGAATGTCTCCATACTTTAATTCACCAAAATAGAATGGATTTTTCAATATATTTTTAACATTCTGATTGTTGAACTCTTTACCATAATGTTTGTAATCTTTTTTCTTCAATGATTTCAAAAGTTTCTGAGTTCTTTTAGTCTTAGTGATATTCTTTTTCATTAGTTCATTCATCTTTGTGAATATGAACTTCACTATTTCACTATTCTCATTTGTAGTAACCTCACCTTTATTCATAGAGTATCCAAAACATAGTCTACCACCTATCTTTCTCTCTCCGTTCATAACCTTAGTTACTTTACCACTCATCATTCTTTCGTTTATTATTTCCCTTTCATACTCACTTATAGAACTCATTATTCCAAAGACCATACTACCACTTTTTGAAAAAGATGATAGACCTTCACTAACACTTATTAGTTCAACATTATGTTTTTTTAGGTAATCATAGAACTGACTGAATAGTAACATACTTCTGAAAAATCGTGAGGTGTTCCAAATAATAACTTTATCTATAACACCCTCTTCAACTAAAGTTTTAACCTCTTTAATACCATCTCTGTTTTCAACTGAACCACTACAGACATCAGTAATAATCTTATCTATTTCTATGTCTCTGAGTAGACCGAACTGTAGTATTTTTTCTGTTTGAAACTGCAACCCACTACCATCACTTTGTAAGACGGTTGATACTCTTACTAACCCAACAGATTTCGTCATTTTCTCCATACATAAAGTTACGAAAAAATACGGTAAAACACAACAACTGAATAGTTTTTAGGTGGGTATTTATTTACTTTTATACTCTTCTCACTTCTTCTTAGATTTAGAATAAGATAAAAAAGTTATATGGAAGTATCACACTCAGATATACAAACTATTATGATAGTTCTCATTGTATTGTATGTTATTTATGACTACTTCTATAAATCAGATAAACCAAAACGGAAAAGAAAACCAATCTCCCAAAGTGTAAAGGATAAAGTATGGAGAAGGGATGGTGGTAAGTGTGTGGAATGTGGTTCTAATGAAAGGATTGAGTTTGACCACATAATACCATTCTCAAAAGGTGGAACTGATACATATAGAAACCTTCAAATCTTATGTGAGAGGTGTAATCGTTCTAAATCTAATAATATAGGTTCGGTGGGTGAGCATTTAACTAAACCTCTTAAGAAATAAACTATTAGATTACAATATGAACAAAGTTATTTCTAACCACCACATACTACCAACTCTCATTGATTTAATTAATAATGCTAAAGAGTATATTGTTTTAATATCACCATATATAAAGCTCAATAAGCATATGTTGAAAAGTATAAATGATGCTTATATCAGAGGGGTGAAAGTAAAGGTGGTATATCAGAGCCCAAAAATATTAGATAAAATAGATACAACGCCTTTAGATATTGATGATTTAGAAATTATTGGTGTGGATGTTTATCATATTGATGATTTACATACAAAGCTTTATTTATCTGAAAAGAGTAGCATCATCACCTCAATGAACCTTTATGATTATTCGGCATCTTCAAATGAAGAAATTGCGGTTTATACAGATGATGAAAAAATTCATAAAAGCTTTAGGGGCTACTCTAAAGATTTAATAAAAAGGAGTGTCAAAACTGATGAATTATCTGATGGGCAAAAATTAGATTTAGCTAAATTTGAAAGTGAGCCTTACCCACAAAATGGCTTTTGTATTAGGTGTAAAAAAGAAAAAGATTATAACCCTTATCGTCCATATTGTTATGATTGTTATACTAATTGGAAATCAGAAATCCAACCTTCTAAACCAATAAAAGAAGTCTATTGTAGCGTTTGCGGTGAGGAAAAAGATGTTTACTTTAAAAAACCAAATTGTGAAAAATGTAACGCTTCAATAACTGAACTAATGAACGAAGATTGAATTGAATAACATTCCGAAATATATTTTGACATCCATTTTTTAATTTAGAAATAATTATCTTCAACTAATGTTTATCACTCGAAAAATAGAACTTTGGGTAAAAGAAGAGGATAAAAACCTTCGTAATGAGATATGGAGAACCATAAGAGATTACGAACATATGGTTTTCAAATCTGCCAATCTCATCGTCACTAATCAACTCTTCAATCAAACATTCACAGATAGAATAGTTTTAACGGATGAAGAATTATCTGTTAAAAGAGAAAAGATTGAAAGGGATATAGATAAACTAAATGAAAAGTTAAAAGGCGAAAAGGACGATACTAAAAAGGATAAGATAAAAGAAAATAGGAACAAACTTTATCGTCAAATAAACCAACTTTCCACAGAAGCGAGGAAGATGGCAGAGGAGTTTTATACCACATCTGAAAAGAACACCACATATCAGTTAATCAGAAAAGAATTCCCTACCCTACCATCTCACATCTCATCATCCCTAAATGATATGGTTACTAAAAATTATAGTAATGAAATATTTGATGTTAGGTTAGGCAAAAGAAGTTTAAGAACATATCGTAAAGGAATGCCAATTCCATTTTTGAAGTCAGCATTAAGATTAAAAAGTGTTGATGATGAAATATGTTTGAAATGGGTGAATGATATTGAATTCAACCTTCATTTTGGCAGAGATAAAAGTAATAATCAAATAATTGTAGAAAGAATATTAAAAGGTGACTACAAAGTTGGGGATAGTTCAATACAACTCAAAAAAGGTAAAATATTTCTACTATTGGTTGTTGATATACCCAAAGAAGAAAACCAATTAAATGATGAAGTATCTGTTGGTGTTGATTTGGGTTTAAGCATTCCCGCAGTATGTTCGCTAAATGTGGGTGAAGAAAGGTTGTTTATTGGAAGTTACAATGATTTCATTAGAGTAAGAACTCAACTACAAAGTAGGAACAGAAGATTACAAAGAAGTTTAACTCTTACGAAGGGTGGTAAAGGAAGAGGAAAAAAACTAAAAGCATTTGATAGGCTAAAAACCAAAGAAAGAAACTTCGTCAAAACATACAACCATACCTTAACGAATAGAATTGTGAAGTTTGCCAAAGATAATTTAGCAGCTACAATAAAATTGGAATTTTTAGAAGGTTACGGAGAAGATGAAACGAATAGTTTTGTTTTAAGAAATTGGAGTTATTTTGAGTTACAAACTCAATTAAAATACAAAGCAGAAAGAGAAGGAATGGAAATCGTATTTATTGATCCATACCATACGAGCCAAATGTGTTCATTCTGTAATCATTATGAAAAAGGACAAAGATTAAAACAATCAGAGTTTCTATGTAAAAATGTTGATTGTTCCAATAAAGATAAAAAGGGTGAAAATAAAATCATTAATGCTGATTGGAATGCTTCGAGGAATATTGCTAAAAGTGAAAAGTTTGTTACAAAGAAATCCGATTGTGAATATTTCAAACGAAAGAAAGATGAAAAGAATTAACTTTAACATTATCAGTTAATGAATATTGATAGAATTAACGGGCAGTTGTTTGTCCGAAGGGTGAGGGATTTATCCACTCGCCAATCCCTTAAATGATTAGTTACAAATACGATAAATGGTTGTTGGTAAAAGGTTTAAAGATTTACTGTTGTAACTAACCACAATTTGAAAGGGAGTTACAACTTAATTAATTTATTATGAACCACTTTTAATTGTTGTAACTAACCACAATTTGAAAGGGAGTTACAACCGACCGATGGGTTGATAAAAGTGGTACGGAGTTGTAACTAACCACAATTTGAAAGGGAGTTACAACGGACAGATGTAAATACAAGTATTGGTGGGGGTTGTAACTAACCACAATTTGAAAGGGAGTTACAACCGTTGTGACTTAAAGGGCCTTTCGTGTAATAGTTGTAACTAACCACAATTTGAAAGGGAGGGATTGAGGATAAACCTATTCAGAAATAGCCTCTTCAATTCTCTTCCTACCTTTCTCAGATTTCATCATCTTCTTTAACATCTTACCACTGCTGAAATTGAATAAATCTCTTTCAGT
>Ga0209279_10000950_pt1 | contig 16668 bp, 17 predicted proteins | sample CoawatmetaG00DNA_3_FD_187508 | JGI IMG/M metagenome (GOLD analysis project Ga0209279, IMG submission 187508) | Marine microbial communities from the West Antarctic Peninsula - Coastal water metaG006-DNA (SPAdes) (version 2) | ecosystem: Environmental > Aquatic > Marine > Coastal ... | reverse complement strand
ACAAGCCATCGCAAATATTATCCACACACCTAATTCCATTGATCCCTCCAATCGTTATCGACACACTTGCGTGATAGCAGTCTTCCTAAAACAGCAGGTCCTACAAATAGACCATAGCCCACATAATGTTAGCTCAGAAAACGGCCAAAACACTTTAAATAGGTTGTTAATAAACTAATTGCTTAATTTAGATATTCAGGTGGGCCTTCCAATGGCAATGAGGAAGCAGGTATTGATAGCCAACGTATCACCGCTCGATTAACAGTTGTGCAAGTACAAAAGCCAGATTTATGGCTCTTGCATGTCTGCCAACTTAAGTATTTTACAAGTAGAAGAACACGCACACTGTGTCAAACTTTGAGTGCTAGACTACAAAGCCTAGCAGTAAAATTTGTGTTTTTAGGCCAATGAATGACATAAGTACCATTGACCGGTTGGGTTGGGGCACAAGCCTACACGATCAATACTAAAGACATGGCTTGGCTGCCCAACTTGAAGCCACAAGACGTATGCAGCTCCAAACTACTCAGGGATTAGTTTGCTACTTTTTGTTGTACCTTAAACACCATTTCAACACGACGACTTAATTCGTAGTTTTCACTGCCGTTTGGATTAATGACTAAGTCGTTTTCTCCCCAAGCCATAGTGGAATTGGCTTGCATACCTCGCAAGTTCAAATAATTCACAACTGTATTAATACGCCTTTGAGACAAGCCATAATTATAGTCTTCTGTGCCTACGCTGTCTGTATAACCCCCCAAACTAACTTTGAATATTTTGTTGGCTTTACGTGCATCAATCATTGCACGTTCGATTGCTTCTTGTTGATCTACACGTAAGTTGTTTTTATCAAAATCAAAATACACATTGGCAGTAATCAGAGCTACTGGGTAGCTATAGGTAACCACTGCAGGCTTAGGCTTAGGTTCCATCACAGATGTTGTTTTTGTTTCTAATAACTTAGGCTCAGAGTCTGGTGCTATTACAGCAACATCCTCTACAACAGTTTTGGCAGCAGTCGGCACTTCTTTCATTTCGACTGCATCTACCTCGGCTTCCACAGCAACTGGGGCTTTTTCTGCCTCTACAGCAACCACCTCAGCCACTGTGATGACTACCTCTTCTTCAACTAATAAAGGCACTTGTGTCACAACTTCAGCAGTTTCAAGCTTACATAAGGGCTTGCCTAGCGCTTCCCAAGATCCGTTACGAATGCAATTCCCAAAGCTATCCAATACAGGTGTGCCATTGCCAGACCACCAAAAAGCCCTGTGGGCAAGCGAGTTATCGTTATTATGAGCGTGACTGATGGTGCTGCTAGCTATCAGCGTAATAAAGCATAGGGTTCGTAACATAGCTGTTCCTTATAAAATCTTGATATGTGAGTAGATTTAAGCCTACTTAACAGCAGGGGTAAAAACATACGCACTTTAAAAGTGCTCTCCCTAATATTTAGTTCATGATGCAAGCTAGATATTTGCGAAAGAGGGCGCATGGCCATTGTTCACCATACTACATGAGAATTGACTTGATAAAAACTGATAGGCTGAGGTACCTTTACAATTGGTGGGGCAGGATTCCTGTTTTTTAGTAGCTGCAAGTCTCTACTTGTTTGGCGTCCACAAGATCAGCCCTTTTAGCTACTAAGGGATATTTTTTTACATTGCTTTAGATATAAAACACCCCCTGCCCAGTCTTCCACATCTATCCATAATTCACCTTCTTTAAGGTTGTTTACATCAAGTGGTTTGCTGCGCTTATGGGGTTTAAGCTCAACATATAAAGGTTTTTTAAGCGCTTCTCCAGGGTTTACACTTAAATGAAAATAAGCCATTTTTCCTACTAAATGACCTGTATTAGTTAACTTAAGATTAAGCTCATGCTTTAGGTAACTAGAATCTTTAGAAAGGCCTCCCATGCGCCAAAAACCATCTATTTTTACACCGTTAGTGGTTAACAACATACTTCCTCGTGCCATATTCCAGTTTTCGAGCCTACCCTCTGCATAATCGTCGTAAGACACCCTGATGAGATTAAATTGACAAGTAATGGGTTGGTCTAATGTTGCCAATGTGTAAGGGCTAAAGTCAAATTCCATTTTATTAATTGGATTGGCTAAAAGTTGTTGCTTCACTTTGGGATCTAGCAGTAAAGGGTAGAATACAACACCTTGATTTTTCGCCAATAACGCTTGTGTAGGCTGATTCCTATCGCTACTACTTTTGCCACTAGAGCGTAAGCCGGAGCTACAATCCATTTTCCGCCGCTGGACTTCTGCAACATAGTCTGGATTATCAGGTGCGGTAGCAGCCAACCGACACACTGTTTTATCACTCCAACCCGATATATCAGCGGCAAATACTGGTGAAGACAATACGCTAGCGAGCCCAATAATAACTAACAGCCAAATAAGCACACCAGGATATAGGTAAGTTATACGTAATAAGAACACTGTTAACTCCAGTTACAAACGTTAAGTAAACAAATGGTCATAAATACGTGGCAGATCAGGCTGATAAAATATTTCTTTGGCAATGACATCATGATCAAGACCTAAAGACTTTTCAACACAAGCTGCACATACAGACCGGTAATCGATTGTGGCCATCAAGTCCCTTTTTTCAAATTGATCTTTTTTACTTAACCCAGGCCAGTCTGCTATTACTCCACTGCCCGACAAAGCACCCCCTGCTAGCAAACCCACACTTGCATAACCATGGTCTGTTCCTTTGGTTCCATTCACAGCGACAGTGCGACCAAACTCAGTAAGCGTTAGAATAATAGCGTCATCCCAGGCATCACCTAACCCCCGTCGGTAGCCTGCAATCACATCATCAACCACAGTAAGCTGCTGGGCTAGCTGCCCTGCATCTGTGTCACCATCTTCAGTTTGGCTTGCATGAGAGTCAAAACCACCCACACGAATAACAGAAGCTACAGGCCCCTCTGCTTGCGCCATAGCACGTCCCGCATATTTGGCTAGGCTCGCTGGGTCTCTAGGCACTTGCACATTAGCTTCACTTTTGCGGGCCACCTTAGTAAACAGCTGCGCCGCATCCATTTGATGTCCCATCGCTATAATATTTAGCAGCTGTGCATTTGGTCGCCTTGAGCCCCTTATACTGGCAGGGTAAAAATTATCATTTTCATGGTGCCCACGCAAAATTAGTGGCATGTCCAACGATAAAGACCGACCTGCAACATCCGACAAATCTAACGCCCGCCCTAACCAACCTGTTTTTTCGCTAAAGGGAGATAAACCTCCGCCTTCAATCAGGTTTTGACCTTCAAAATGAGACCGTTTAGTATAGGGGAATGCAGTGGCATGCACCGCACTGGCGTGGCCATTAGCCATTAATTGTGCATAAAACTTAAGCGCTGGGTGTAGCCCAAAAAACTCATTGAGCGGCAAATAGCTTGCTGGTGTGACCGCCCTACGTATCTTCATTAGATCAGGATCACCAATCGGAGGAATAACCGCAAGCCCATCCATACCTCCTTCTAAAATAATCACAGAAATAGTGCCTGGAGGCTTTGTTTTTGTGAAGCCAGTAATTGGCATACCCGCCAGAAATAGTGATGCTGCTCCAGCTTTTAAAACGTGGCGGCGGCCCACAGTTAATTTAGACATATTCCAACCCCATCAGCTCAGGGCTGCACATAAGAGTGATAAATTGATCCTCAGGTGAAGTGCCAGCACTTGCCACTAGTGCACGCGTTTGCTGTGCCGCGCCAATTCTATCCATAATTTGCCCTACCGATTGGCGTGGCTTTCCATTTTTATGGATCGACTGTGCAAAACGAATTCTTCGTTCAAACATTTCCGCAGACATCCATTCAGCCTTATTGTCAGAGTATCCATTAGGCTGGCGTAAGCTCCAAAACGACTGGCCAAGTTCTTTAAACACCCTTTTAGTGCTCATCAGATCATCGTCATAATCATTAATGGTTTCCCACCCCTTAAAGTAAGTTGCGCCAGACAACCGCACCACTTGGAACAACCACGTCATAGGCCACATTAATTTTGCCTCTGGGGCCTCAATAGCCAATGCAAACACCTTGGTGTGAATCAACTGCAGACTTCCATCACTTTGGCGCCACACACTCTTGACCGCCTCTATTTGATCTTCAGTGGGGCTGTCGCTCACAAAGTGTTGGCAAAGTTTGGTGGAAATATGATGGATAGTAGCGTCATGATTGGCAAGAAAGTCTGTTAATTGGCGCAAGCCACTGCGGCCCGCATAAATACGTTGACCCATAACCTTTTTACTACCAGGCTCTGCCCAGCGTTTTTTATAGGCGTTCCAGTGATTAGTGCCGCCTGTTCTTTTGAGCATCTCTGGTAGCTCTTTTTGAAAGTCTATGCCCCAGCCAGCCAAAACGTTGGCAGCTGCACGAATATCCTCTTCTGTATACCCAGCAGCCACAGAAACAGTGTGCAATTCTAGTAATTCACGCCCTAGATTGTCATTTAAACCTGCTTGGCAATTAGGTTTACGGGCGCAACCTTTAGCTTGTTCTGAACGCTCACCAGCACTCCACACATTATCTAAATAAGTGAGCATACCTGGGTGAGTGGTCATACCATAAAGTAAGTCAGCAAAACTACCGTTAAGCTTAGCTAGGATGCCTTCATCGATAGCATGGCCAATCATCTGACCAGTGTCAAAGGTATTGCCAATGGTGAAATGATTAGCCCAAAAGGCCGTTAAGCGCAGCTTTACTTGGTCGGCTCCATACACATTGCGCTGAACAAACTTGTGTTCATCTATTTCACGCATTAAGTTTTCGTGGCGATTAGCTTGGCGTGCTGCCTGGGTATCCTGGCCATTTTTTCCTTCGCGCCGCTGTTTTTCTAATGCCCGATAACGACGCCACATAGATGCACGCTTTGATAAATCTGGCTGTAGGTTTTGGGGCCACTCAGAAACTTTTGCATCACTTGTAGCAATGCCTAAGGCTGGGGAAGCCACTTGCAGTTGTTTCTGAATCCATGTGCCCATATCTTGTGGTAAGTTCTGGTCATAACGAAACATCAAACCCGTTTTTTGAGCAATAACAAAGTGTTTATTCATTACCAATCTACCTCAAAAGTAATTACAAACGTGTTAATGAGAAATACATTAGCATTTTTTTGTTTAGCATATAAGCTTGCACAGTCGTCTTTTTTAGCAAAATATTAGACAAAAAGTGCACTTAATAAATCAGTATGATGCGTGAGCACCCTTTTGAATCTGAGCCTTAAAGGCGAGTGGGTAAAAGGGGCCTAAGTTTTTTGCCAAACGATAAGCTGGTTATTTGCTGGCATCAGGTTATCTTCCTTAAGCGCAAGACCCGCATTATTAGCTAGGCGGTTGATGTCGTGAAATTCTCTAATGCCTTGATGTGGGGACTGCTGACGTAATCTATAGTCAAATTCGACGTTACTTTGTGCTTCCAAAACACCCATATATTTCATAGGTCCATACAGACAAAACACACCACCTAATATAAGGCGCTCTCCAATGCCATTAAACATAGCCTCTACAGCCTGCCATGGCATAATGTGTGCCGTATTGGCAGAATAAGCCGCATCATAGGCTGATGTTGGCCAGCGGTCTGTCAGCACATCTAGTGTCATGGGCGAAAGTAAGTTGGGTGAGGGAAAGTCACTTGTCCACTGGTTAATACCTTCATGGTTTTGCTGCCTGTCACTTAGCTGCCAACTTAAGTGTGGCATTTTTTTGGCAAACCACACGCCATGTTGCCCGGTGCCACTACCTATTTCCAAAGCATTTTTTTTGTGCGCAAAAACGCGCTCCAACACTTCGCTAATCACAGATTGGTTATTGGCACAGGCTTGTGAAAACGGTTTATTCATGAGCTTTAATTCCTTAGTAGTTATCACTAAATGCCATATGTAATTGTCCTATTTTACCAGTTGCGTAACCATGCAGGCATCGCCGATAATACTCCTTTTTAGCAATGACGGACGCATAAAGATGAAAAACCGCCTAACTTTGGACAACACCAAAATACACGCTTCTATTTGCACAAGTGTAGGCCAATATCACAGTGAAATAATCAACAAGGTAATTGATGCAGTAGAAAGTAATGAGGCTGTGGTTGTTGGCATGGCTGGAAACCCTGCTGTTAAAAAAGCACGTAAATTACTGGTAGATCAAGGCCTAAAAGTAACCTATCTAGAGTTTGGTGGCTACGCCAGCATGTGGCGTGAGCGTTTGGCCATTAAAATGTGGAGCGGTTGGCCAACCTATCCCCAAGTTTTTGTTAAAGGCATCTTGATAGGCGGTGCAAGTGATTTAAAAGAACTTATTGCCAAAAACGAACTTTAGCCCAGTTTTAGCACCCAAATACCCAAAAATTGCTAAAAGGAGGTATGTTGTTATGATGCTTGTAGCCAAATTGCTAATTCCTAGCTTGGCTAAAAGAATAATAACGAACTCTTAAGAGGCGAATTATGATTGATAACATCGTAAGCAGTATAAAAAAGCTCACTGAAGCAGGCATTGCACTTATTGCATTAGCCATTGTTTTAGAAGTAATTTTTGGTGCTAATGTAGCATTCGTAGGTGTCGGAGTTGTTGAGAATGTTCTCAGCATTGTTGGAGCACTTGGCAGCGAAGGGTTGGTAGGCTTAGCCTCCATCGCTGTTATTTACTCGCTGTTTAATAGATAGTATTCATCAGCAATGCTTTAAAAGCCCACATTTTGTGGGCTTTTTTGATTCTACAAACCAAAGATGGGCATCTTTTAATAGACACCTATGCTTTTTGCATATCAATATTGACAGCTCGCTGGCACACCTTAATTAAAGCTCAAGCATTTACTGGGTCATTACATTAAGCCAATCGTTCACCCATTGCTTGCGCTTTTGGTTAATTTGCGCCGTATCTAACTGCAATACCTGACTAGGCTTAATCAATTTATTATAAGCTTCAGGCATGTCAGCTGGCGTGTTGATTGGATACATCACATTGCTTAAGGGCACATGCTTTTGAAATTCGTTGCTCACCATGAAGTTAAGAAAGTCATCCGCTAGCTCTGCGTTTTTTGATGACTTCAATTTAGCGGCCACCTCCACCTGAAGGTAATGACCTTCTTCAAACGCCGCTGCTTGGTACTGATTAGTGCCTTCTATGGCCATATGATAGGCTGGAGAAGTGCTATAGCTTAATACCATTGGGGCTTCACCTGATAAGAACAAACTAAAGTAAGCTTCACTCCAGCCTTTGGTAGTGGTCAGAATGTTATCAGACAATTTAGCCCAAGCTGCGTCAGCCTCATCCCCGTATACAGCTTTCATCCACAACAACAAGCCTAGACCCGGTGAGCTGGAACGAGGGTCTTGAATAATAATTTTTAATTCAGGACCCGCATTCACTAACTCCTCTAAACTTTTTGGTGGGTTGGGCATCAGCTGCGTATTATAAATAAATGCAAAGTAGCCATAATCAAATGGCACAAAGGTATCATCCGTCCAGTCGATAGGCATTTCTAAAGCACCTGTGTTCACTTTGTGAGTTGCAAATAGGCCACTTTTTTTAGCGTCATCTACTAGGTTTAAATCCAGTCCTAACACTAGGTCGGCTTTAGTAGAGGCTCCTTCTAGTTTAAGTCGCTGCAACATCGCAACTGCATCTTCCATACCTACTAAGTTTAGTGTGCAACCACATTGTTCTTCAAACGAAGGTTTAATGAGCGGCCCCATGCCCCAATCTGAGATGAACGAGTCATAGGTATACACGGTCAGCTCTGGTTTGGGTGTGTCGGCAGCTAAAGCTTGAGTGGCAGCCATACACAAGGTTAGGCAAGCAGCGGCAAAATGTGCCGGATAGTTAGACATAATTACTCCTAAAAATTAACTAGTTAATTGCTATGACGGCCAATGAAATGTTGGCAACTATTAGGAGGAGGGAGCGGCGTAAGGCTGGCTTACGTAGATGCTTATCCTTGTTCCCTACGCTGGCATTATCCAGATCAGGTACAACGGGATTCACGTTAGTGATCTCAGCCCCAAGCGTTAATTAGAAATTAACTGGGCACCCCGACAAGTCATAGTAGGCGCAATATAGACTATCCTTAGCCTACATTGCAAGGCTGGTTTCAGTTTTAATTATTGGATCGGGGAGGTTGGGCCGTATGTATACTGGCACTTTTAACATTAGTTTTTTATTAAGCTTAAATCACTAAAATATTTCTGCAACGCCGGGGCAAAGTAGATAATGTCTTTATAACCAGCCACAGCCTTGGGCATAGCGTGTATCACAGACTTTAGTTGTGTCAGTGCGTTAGGGACCGCAGTTAAGCTTATTAAAGGATGCACATAAACCCTTATTGTGAAGGCTATAGCGTTGGTTTGGGGCAGCCGCGTGAGGGTCTGTCGTTCACAGCGATAGTATAATGGTGTATTTGCAGCATGAATTACCTTATCTTCAGGAAATTGTGCCAGTTGAGTAGTTGCCTGCAAAGACCAATTAAACCTTTGTACCGGTTTTCCTACGGAAAGGTGATCGAAAAAACGATCTATTTTGGGTGTTAGCTTGTCATGAAGAGTGGGTACGGGGTCATGTATTTTTGCCATGGGTTGGCCTATTTTTTCTGCCAAATGCCAATTGCTAGGGCTACATAAACTAGCAGCAGTAAGACAATATTGGCCATCTAGTTTTTGCATGATAAGTAAGTCGTCTGCCACCCACAACGACGCCTGCCATAATGGGTGAGTGACCACCTGAGAGTGGGAAGCACCATGGCGTGCTGGAGCCAACTCAATGCCATTAGGCAGGTAGCTTAGGCCGTCTGCCACAGGGCAATATAAGTGACTATGTTGCTCTAACAGGTGGCGCTTTAACTCAAATGCTAGCTCTGCTTGAGCCTCATGAGCACTGGGTAAGGCATCAAATATCGGCTGCTGCTGCAGCTGGTGTAAACGTAGCTTGTGTTCTAGGTAGCGCGGGTAGTCTGCATCTGGTTCGATCCATTGCCTAGGATCTAGCGACTCCATGCCCATAGAAATAACATCTTTGTGCTGCATGTGTGGCAGATATTTAGGCCCTTTGACACCATCATTAATTATGGTCATGGCGCTGTCCTGCCGCTTCTTCTACGCGAGCTATAAGTAAATCAATTTTCTTTTCTAAGGCTTTATTGTGCGCCAAAATATCACTATTTTGTTGGCGTAATTCGCGATTCTTCACGTTGGTGTCGGCAAAACCAAGTAGGCGTTCGGCGATCAAAGCACCAATAAAACCCACCAAACCTACACCCACATAAAACATCAAAGCCACCACCATACGACCACCAATAGTCACAGGGTAGTGGTCGCCAAATCCCACAGTACTAGCGCTCATTTGTAAGGTCCAAAAGGCATCTACATAAGCGTTTATATTGCTGTTAGGTGCGCCTGCTTCAAAGTGCAACAACGCCCAGGCAAACACCGCAATCACGCTGTAAAGTAAACATACACCACCAGCACCTAACGCTAATAAGCTATAGTTGCGAATACCATACTGATCTGTTTTATAAAGGCGGTCTTTGTTTACCTTCATCTTTATAGTGCCATTTCAGCCACCATGCGGGCAGCAACAAAATCTTCAATAGAAGCCCCTACAGACTTAAATAAAGTAATGTTTCCGCTGGGCCTTTGGTAGCCGCTGATGCAAAGCTGGTGTAGATCGGCCTGAATATTGTCCATGTTAAAAACCCCCTCTTTGGCCGCTTGCAGCAAGTCTCCAGCTTCTCCATTAGCACCTGCATAGGTATCCACAAAAACGTCACTTTTTGCCACCAGCTCACCGTCAGTTTCACGCAAATCTGCACGATAGGCCCCAACAAGGTCGATGTGCGTATTGGGCTTAATCCAGGCGCCTTTTACCAAAGCTTCACTAGACAAGGTGCAGCAACTTATTACATCTGCTTGGCCGCAAGCATAGGCCAAATCTCTCACAGCTTGAGCCTTACCTAACCCACTTGCCACCTGCTGGGCTTTAGCTGGATCTCTACCCCAAATGAGCACCTTGTTAATAGAAGGTCGCACAGACATATGCGCATGAGCCATCTCTAAAGACAATCGTCCAGTGCCCACTATAAGCAATGTGCTGGCATTTTTAGGTGCCAAATATTTAGCCGCCAGTGCAGAAGCTGCAGCTGTTCTTCTCGCCGTCAAAGTGGCGCCATCAATAAGCGTAGACCAAGCACCTGTTTGCGCATCTGCCACCAATACTTGGGCCTGAATCGCAGCAAGGCTGCGTATCGAGTTGCTAGGCACCACATTAACTAGTTTGACCACTACACCAGCATCCTTACCCCAAGACGGCATGATAAGCAGGGTACGCTCTGGCAATGCAGGATTTGTAGGCTCAGCCACGCTATAGTGCAACCTTGGCGGCGCAGTAGCGGTAGTGTCTCCTTTTGAAAAAGCATCATCCAGCGCATTAATAAGCGCTGGATAGGGCAATAATGCAGCAGTGCTTGGCCCATCAATGACGCGAATCATTAGCTCTCCAGCTCTTCTATAGCCCAATCTAGCGCAGGCTGATACCAATTAGTTAGAGTGGCTTGAAGCTGCCTTAAAGAACCAATAAGCTGTGCCTTGTCTGCCATGGAAAAGTTGATATGCCCTACCTTGCGAACAGGCCTCACTTCTTTGCCATACCAAAATACTTCAGCGCCAGGCAACGCTAGCCAGTCTAAGTTGTAGTCGACCCCTATAAGGTTAATCATCACGCTGTTATGTTTAATAAGAGCGGGTGCAAGGGGCAAATCTGCCGTAGCCCGCACATGATATTCGAACTGGCTAATGCTGGCGCCTGATTGAGTCCAGTGACCACTGTTATGCACACGAGGAGCTAGCTCATTAATAAGTAAGTGCTCACCTACTCTAAACAATTCCATGGCCATTACACCCACATAATTTAGCTCATCCATCACTTTTCCAAGCATAGATTCTGCTTCACTTTGGAGGCTATGTAGGCGGGATAAAGGTGCCAAAGTGACCGTAAGAATGCCGTCTTGATGGCGGTTGAGGGCCAACGGATAATAGTGGCACTCCCCAGCTCTACTGCGCACACCGACTATAGACACTTCTTCGTCAAAGCCAATGGCCTGTTCAGCAATTACTTTTCCATGCCAGCCTTTTGGAATAGCGCTATCTTGCCCCTGCACTAACCAGTGTTGGCCTCGGCCATCAAATCCTCCCGTACGCTGTTTAAGAAGCACTCGTTCGCCGTAGTTTATATGCAAACTATTAGCAGTATGTTGTTCGCCTACCAAAACCCAAGGTGCCGTGGCTAAACCCAAACGGTCTAGTAGTTGTTTTTGAGTGACCCGGTCTGCCACCAAACCAAATACATTTTGGTTGACAAAATTAGGGTGGGCAGCCAGCTGATCTGTGGCCTTAGTAGATGGCCATTGTTCACGCTCTGCAGTAATTACATCGTTATCTTCCAGGGGAAGATTAGCATCCAATTCAATATCCACTGGGCGCAAATCAACCCCCAAAGGTTGGGCAGCATGTTTAAGCATGGCACCTAGTTGACCCGCTCCTAATACCCACACACGTTTTGTTACTGGTTTCATAGCGTTTGAATTAACCTTCCCGTGGGTCGGGATTATCTAATATGGTTTGCGTTTGTTGAGTACGAAAATCTTCGATTCGCTGAGCAAGTTCAGGGTTTTGGTTGGCCAGTATTTGGCTAGCTAGCAGGCCTGCATTAAAGGCCCCCGCTCCACCAATAGCCATACTGCCTACCGCCACACCACGAGGCATCTGCACAATAGAATACAAGCTATCAACACCACTTAAGGCTTTGCTTTGCACGGGTACACCTAGCACGGGTAGTCGTGTTTTAGAGGCTACCATACCTGGTAAATGAGCAGCACCACCAGCTCCTGCAATAATCACCTGAATACCACGACTTGCAGCTTGAGAGGAAAACTCCATGAGTTTGTCTGGTGTGCGATGAGCAGAGACCACTTCTACTTCGTAACTTACACCCAAACGATCCATAATTTGCGTGGCTTCTTGCATACATGGCCAGTCGCTCTTAGACCCCATGATAACGGCTACTTGTGCGCCCATTAGTTTTCCTCCAAAAAATGAAGCATTTACTTTACCACAAGGCCTCATTAGGCTAAACAATGGAAAGTAAAACTAGCTTATTTCCGCCAAAATTTGTTAAATTGAGCTTATGAATGACACTTTAGATCAAAAGCACAAACAAATTCTTGCAAGTAAGCACTGGATTTTTGACATGGACGGCACCTTGACCCTCGGCGTGCACGACTTTGACATGATGCGAAGAGAGATTGGCCTGGCACCAGACCAAGATATTTTAAAAACTGTGCAAGCAATGCCTGCCGAGCAGGCTGCCCCGCTGTGGGCAAAAATCGATGAGTTAGAACTTTATTTTGCAAGTTTAGCCAAACCAATGCCTGGTGCATTTGAGCTGCTTGAACAACTACAAAGCAGAGGCGTTAATTTGGGCATTTTAACTCGCAATGTGATGCCTGCCACTTTACACACCCTTAAAACCTGTCATTTAGATGGTTTTTTTGCGCCCGAAGATATTTTAGACCGAGCCTCCTGTGAGCCAAAACCCAACCCTGCAGGGATCAATGTTTTGTTGGATCAATGGGCCGCAAAAGCTAGCCAGAGTGTAATGATTGGCGACTATGTATTCGATTTAGAAGCAGGCAAAGCCGCCCAGGTAGCTACGGTACATATTGACACATCAGCACAATATGCATGGCCTGAAATGACTGATTGGGGTATTGATCACTTAAGCCAACTAATGCAAGGCTAAGACTGCCTGCGGGTGTGAGATGGTGTCACTTCAAAGTATTGGCGGTAACATTTACTAAAATGGGGGTAAGATACAAAGCCACAGGCCAGTGAAATATCACTCATGCTAAGGGTTGTTTGGGTGAGTAATTGGTGACAACGCTTGAGCCTTAGCTCCAGATAGAATCGTGTGGGTGTGCTGCCTAAATAACGCTGAAACTGACGCTCAATTTGGCGCCGTGTAATGCCCACCAAAGAGGCCATCTCTTGCGCTGATAGCATTTCCTCCATGTTGTTTTCCATCAGGGCAATCACATCTTTCAAATTTTGAGGCAGCTTTGCATCAGCCTGATTACTCAAAAATGCAGGTTCGCCAGTATCATTTATACGGTCACAAGTTAGAATGTCACAAATACCCCTTACAAAGGGTTTGCCACGCTGCTCTAACATTAGCTCTAACATCATGTCTAAAGCACTGTTACCACCAGCACAACTAAAGCATTGATCATCCAAGATGTAGGCCTGTTCTTTGAGGTCTACATGGGTAAAGCGCTCTCTAAAGCTGGCTTTATTTTCGCGGTGAACTACCCCCATTTTTCCATCCATCACACCTGCTTGGGCTAGCGCAAATAACCCATTCCACAAAGACCCAAGGGCCTTTTTACGCAGGCCAGGCAAACGTAAGAAATTTATCAGCTGTGCTGGAGCTTGCAGTTTTACCCGCAGGCCACCACACACAACAAAAGCATCAATATGGCTAAGCTTAAGCTGCTCTAAGCTTTCATCTGCCATAGCAGCAAAGCCCAAATCACTGCAAACTGGGCCGCCATCTAAGCTAACCAACCGAAAGGTATAAAGCTCTTCTTCGCTAAGTAAGTTGGCAGTGCGCAAGGCATCAAGTGCAGAGGTTAGCGCCATCATGGAGAAGTTTTCTTGCAACAAAAAGCAGAAATTACGCAGCTCTCCTGGTTGTTTGTTAGTCACAGGCGCATGGGCTGCTTCTAGGGGAAACACCTGGGCTTGTGCTTGCGTTTGGTAGGGCTTGATCATAGGCCAATTATACCATCTAACTTGACTAGGTTTGAAGCAACTTACCCGTGGAGCCAGATGACTTGTAAGTCTTGCTGCTTAGCAGTGCTATTCATGCCAGAATAGCGCATTAGCAAACGTTTGAGTTTTAATTATGAATTTTACCGGTACTGAAAAATACGTCGCCACCAAAGACTTACAAATGGCCGTTAACGCTGCAGTCACCTTACAGCGCCCGTTATTAATTAAAGGAGAGCCAGGCACCGGCAAAACCCTGCTTGCAGAAGAAGTGGCTTCAGCTCTAGGCATGCCTTTGATGCAATGGCATGTGAAGTCCACCACCAAGGCCCAGCAGGGGCTATACGAATATGATGCAGTGTCACGTTTGCGCGATTCACAGCTAGGCAACGATCAAGTGCACAACATAGGCAACTACATTAAGAAGGGTAAACTTTGGCAAGCCTTTGATGCTGATGAACGTGTAGTGTTATTGATTGACGAAATAGACAAAGCCGATATCGAATTTCCTAACGACCTGTTGGTAGAGCTGGATAAAATGGAGTTTCATGTTTATGAAACGGGGGAGCGTGTGCAAGCTAGGCACCGGCCTGTGGTTATTATTACCAGTAACAACGAAAAAGAGCTGCCTGATGCATTTTTACGTCGCTGTTTTTTCCACTATATTAATTTCCCTGACAAACACACCATGAAGGCTATCGTTGATGTACATTACCCAGACATTAGCCAAGCCCTTGTGGCAGAAGCCATGCAGATGTTTTTTGATGTGCGTGATATCCCAGGCCTCAAGAAAAAGCCATCCACATCTGAGCTAATAGATTGGCTCAAGCTGCTGATGGCTGATGAAATCCCTGAAGATTTATTGGCAAATCGTGACCCAACAAAAGCGATCCCACCCCTTTATGGCGCCTTACTAAAAAATGAACAAGATGTTCAGCTACTAGAGCGGCTTGCGTTTATGGCCCGCCGGGAGCAGCGTTAATTCATTATGTTGGTTAACTTTTTTTACACCTTAAAGCGCGCTGAAATTCCAGTTTCAATCAAAGAATATTTGATGTTACTTGAAGCTCTGCAACAACATCTAGCTTTTGCAGACATGGATGACTTTTATCATCTTGCGCGGATATGCCTAGTGAAAGACGAAGCCAACTTCGATAAATTTGATCGAGTATTTGGTGCCTATTTTAAGCAGTTAGAAAGCATGGAAGATGTGCTTAGTGCTCTTATTCCAGAAGAGTGGCTGCGCGCAGAATTTATGAAGCAGTTAAGCGATGAAGACAAAGCTAAAATTAAATCTTTAGGTGGGTTGGAAGAGCTGCTAGACGCTTTCAAAGAACGCTTGAAAGAGCAGGAAAAACGCCACCAAGGCGGCAGCAAGTGGATCGGCACTGGTGGCACTTCACCCTTTGGCCATAGTGGCTACCACCCAGAAGGCATTCGTGTAGGCGGTGAAAGTCGTAACAAGAGCGCTGCAAAAGTATGGGAAAAACGTCAATTCAAAGACCTAGATGACAATGCAGTATTAGGCACCCGCAACATAAAAGTAGCTCTTAGAAAGCTGCGGCAGTTTGCTCGCACAGGCGCAGCAGATGAGCTAGATTTAGACCATACTATTAGCGCCACAGCTAAAAATGCGGGCATGCTAGACCTAAAGCTGGTGCCAGAGCGACACAACGCTGTAAAGGTATTGCTCATGTTAGATGTGGGAGGTTCTATGGATCCTTATATCCAAGTGTGTGAAGAGCTATTTGCCGCTTGTCGCACTGAGTTTAAACATTTGGAGCACTTTTACTTTCATAACTTTGTGTATGAAAGCCTATGGCGTAACAACCTGCGTCGACACGATGAACGCACCTCTTTGTATGACATTATTCATACCTATGGCCGCGATTATAAGGTCATTTTTGTGGGTGATGCGTCTATGTCTCCCTACGAGATTAGCAGTCCATATGGCAGTGTGGAGCATATGAATGTAGAGCCTGGGCATGCATGGATGCAAAGGCTTACTTCTCATTTTGACAAAGTAGCGTGGCTAAACCCAGTGCCACAGGATCATTGGCGTTATACGCAGTCGGTTGGTCTGACTAGGCAATTAGTAGATGATAAAATGTATCCCATGAGCTTAAGCGGCCTAAGCGACGCAATTAAGGCCTTAGCAAAGTGAGTGATGATTCCCGTCATAACCCTGTTATCTGCACTTGTTTTAACATACGCCAAGACAGCGTAGATGCAGCCATAGCCAAAGGCCATAACGACTTCCGTAAATTACGCGCAGTGCTTGGTGTGGCTGGAGATTGCGGTAATTGCCACCGTCCTATCAATGCTTTACTTAAAACCCATCGCCAAGCCAATGCACCTGCCAAAACAGCACCTTTAAGGCGCCGATTCCCTAAACCTTGGAAACACATGAGCCTTGCAAAAAGAGAGCAAGAATACTCTCCTAGCTCGTGTGTGGAAGACATTATGGTGTATATCAATGACTACATTAGCCACTCCAAAGCAGCTCAACACAGCCTAGCTTATCAAAGCAATCTTAACTATAGCCTCGCAAAGGACACTAAAGATGAAACTCTGGATTACTTTGCGGCAAAAACCCACGGCCCTCTAGTAGTTTATATTCACGGGGGGTATTGGCAGGAGCTTAGTAAAGATGAGTCCTGTTTTATGGCTCCAGGGGTATTGGAGCAAGGTATTAATTTAGCAGTCATTAACTACACCCTTGCACCCAAGGCGACTATTAACCAAATGATTGCCCAGTGCTGTCGCAGCGTGGCGTGGCTAATCAACCAAAGTGACAAACTAGGCTTTGATAGCAGCAAAATTATTATTTCTGGTAGTTC
>Ga0209279_10000946_pt1 | contig 16741 bp, 8 predicted proteins | sample CoawatmetaG00DNA_3_FD_187508 | JGI IMG/M metagenome (GOLD analysis project Ga0209279, IMG submission 187508) | Marine microbial communities from the West Antarctic Peninsula - Coastal water metaG006-DNA (SPAdes) (version 2) | ecosystem: Environmental > Aquatic > Marine > Coastal ... | reverse complement strand
CTACAAATGTGGAGGCTATATTTAAAATAACACAAGATAATACTGGTTTAGTTACGGTAATACCAACAGCTGAGGGTACAGTATCTTTTGATGTGCATTTTGGAGATACCACTGTAGAGCCAGCAAAATTAGAGCAAGGAACTACTGTAGATCACATTTATGCGGAGGGAACTTACGAAGTTACTTTGATAGCATATAATTCTATAGGTAAAACTACGGAAATTTTGTTACCACTGGTTGTCTCATTTCAAGCTCCACAAAACTTGGTGGTTACTTTAGAAAATGATGCAGCAGTGTCTAAGCAATTAAACATTACTGCTACAGCAGAGTTTGCAACTACCTATGAATTTTATTCAGGGGAAGATGGTGTAACTCAACCTATTTTAACTGCAAATAATGGAGACGCAATTTCTTATCAATATGCAGATCCAGGAACTTATTCTTTAAAAGTAATTGCAAAAGGAGGAGCTATTGAAACTACAGAATACACAGTAGATTTCGAGGTTACTGCTATTTTAGCACCTTTAGTTTCTGTAGCTACACCTCCAAATAGGAGTGAATTAGATGTGATTTCTATTTTTAGTGGATCTTATACAGATGTAGCAGGAATAGATTACAACCCAAATTGGGGGCAGCAAACAATTTATACTGCTTTTGATTTAAATGGAGATGCTATGTTACAGTATAGCAATTTAAATTATCAAGGAATTGACTTTTCGGCAAATGTACAAGATGCTTCTGCAATGGAAACACTACATATTGATGTCTGGACTGCAGATGCAACTTCGATAGATATATTTCCAATTAGTTCAACATCTGGTGAATTCTTCGTAACAAAAGAGTTAGTTGCAGATCAATGGAATAGTTTTGAAATTCCAGTATCAGATTTCACAGATCAAGGTTTAGTTATTTCAGATATAAAACAATTTAAATTAGTAGGTTCAGGCTCGGTTTTTATAGATAATTTATATTTCTGGAAAACACCTTCAGCACCTTCAATTTTAACAGGTACTTGGAAAGTAGCTTCAGAAGCTGGTTCTCTAAAAGTTGGACCTTCTTCAGGAAGTGGAGATTGGTGGTCTATTAATGATGCACAAGTAGCCGAAAGAGCATGTTTTTATAATGATGAATTTTTATTTGGTGCAGATGGATCATTTAAAAATGTTCTAGGTTCAGATACATGGCTAGAAGTTTGGCAAGGATCTGCTGCTGATATGTGTGGTTCACCTATAGCTCCTTATGATGGTTCAATTACTGGAACATTTATTCATGATGATATAAATAATAAAGTAACTGTAAATGGTTCTGGAACTTATTTAGGTATACCTAAAGCAAACAATGCTGGTGAATTACCAAATGTTGCAGTTCCAAGTTCAATAACTTATGACATTACGCTCTCTAATAACAATACAGAAATGGAAGTTATAATTGAAGCAGGGTCTGGAGTATTTTGGACATATAAATTAGTGAAAGATACAGCATTAACTGCAAGTCCTATTGATGGAACATGGAAAATAGCACCAGAAGCTGGTTCCTTAAAAGTTGGACCTTCTTCAGGAAATGGAGATTGGTGGTCTATTAGTGATGAGCAAGTTGTAGAAAGAGCTTGTTTTTATGACGATGAATATGTATTTAATATAGGTGGAACGTTTAATAATATTTTAGGTACAGAAACATGGTTAGAAGCTTGGCAAGGCACACCAGATGCTTGTGGAACACCTGTAGCACCTCATGATGGTTCTGCATCAGCTTCATTTGTTTATGATGGTACTTCTAATACGATAACATTAAATGGTAAAGGATCTTATTTAGGAATTCCTAAAGCAAATAATGCAGGTGAATTAACTGATCCAGCAGATACTCCAGATACAATTGTTTACAATGTTACGCTTTCAAATAATAATACTGAAATGGAAATTATTATTGAAGCAGGAGCAGGCGTTTTTTGGACCTATAAATTATTAAAGCAATAATAAATTAAAAAATATAAAAATGAAAAATATAAAAAATATTTATATCGTATTATTTTCTATGGCAATAGCCTTTTTGGGTTGTCAAGAAAAAGAATATGAATTTGGTGATATTATTGCTCCAAGTTCAATCGTTATTAATGCGGAGATTATCGGTCAAGATGTTAATGATCCTGATTTGGCAAATGGAGACGGTAGTGGTATCGTGAATTTTACAGTATCAGCAGATAATGCATCTTCTTATGTTTATTACTTTAATGGAGTTGCGAGCGCATCACCATCAGGTATTTTCTCTAAAAGATTTTCTAAAGTAGGTACAAACATATATACAGTTGTTGTAAAAGCGAATGGTACAGCTGGTGTTTCAACTACTAAATCTATGGATATTGAAGTATACAGTTCTTTTACAGATATAGAAGCTGAAAACTTTTTAAGTGGCGCTAATATAGGGGATAGTAAAAAATGGTACTGGCAAGCAGATGTAGATGTTCATGTTGGTTTAGGTCCTGTAACTGAAGACTACGGTGGAGGTGAATTTGCCTATGAAGCATGGTGGAATGGTATTAAGGCTTGGGATTCAGAAAAAGCATGTATGTATGACAATGAATTTGTCTTTACAAGAACTGCAGATGGTATTACTTTTGAACAAACTGTAGGGCCCTCTTTTGTGCCAGGAACATACGCTGGATCTTTAGGGGTTGCAGGAGATAGATGCCATGATGAAACAGTAGCAACTTCTATGTTCGGTCTTAAGCAAGTATCTTTTGGGCCTTCAACTTCGAAGGCTGCTATAGAAGGGTCTTACGATAATGAAGATTATAGACGCACATCTTTTGAAATTTCTGATAATGGTTTTATGGGATGGCTAGTAGGATCTAGTACCTATGACATAATCTCTATTTCTAATGACGAATTATTTGTAAGAATTATAGAAGCTGGTGACGGATATGCTTGGTATCACAGATTTACATCTACAAAACCTTCACAAGATGCTAGCTATACGTATAACGATTTAGTATGGGAAGATGATTTCAATACAGATGGTGCACCCGATGCTACAAATTGGACCTATGACCTTGGTGATGGTGGCTGGGGTAATGGTGAAGTACAAACATATACAAATTCAGCAGAGAACGCGAAAGTATTAGATGGCTCTTTAATTATAACAGCTAAAGCTGATGGAAGTGGTGGTTATACTTCTGCGAGATTAAAATCTCAAGGATTACGTAAATTTACTTATGGTAGAATTGAAGTAAGAGCAAAATTACCCGCTTCAGCAGGCACATGGCCAGCAATTTGGATGCTAGGTTCTAATTTTACTACTGTGGGTTGGCCAACTTGTGGTGAAATTGATATTATGGAACAAACAGGTGCTAACAAAGACAATACTTTAGGTACTCTTCATTGGTATAATACGACTGCAAATGGTAATGCAAGTTATGGTGAAACTACTGCTGTTGCAGATGCTTCCTCAGATTTTCATTTATATACTGTAGAATGGTCAGATACTTCAATAAAAATATACTTAGATGATGTTAACTTTTTTCAAATGGCCAATGATAGTACTTTACCATTTAATGCAGATTTCTTTATGATATTAAATATTGCAATGGGTGGTACTTTGGGAGGAGATATCGATCCAAGTTTCACAGAGGATACAATGGAAATTGATTATGTAAAAGTCTTTCAATAAAAAATAGTTCATAACTCAAGGTCATTTATTTAATAGATGACCTTTTTTTATTAGATGACATTTTTAGGATATTGTAATGAAAGGAGTCCATTAAAAAAAGACTTTATAGGTGATATTCACATGCTCAATTTTGAGTCAATTAGAAAAATATTTAATAATAGTAACTGGATATAATTATGAGAAACAAGGTTTTAGCCTTACTGTTTTTATGTATTTCATTCACACTGTATTCTCAGAATTACAAAGTAATTGTTGAGAAAAGTGAACAAGGCATGAAGCTTCTTGTTGATGGAAAGGATTTCATGATAAATGGTATGAATTGGGATTATGTTCCAATTGGTAAAAACTATGAATATAGTCTTTGGAAGCAATCAGATGAATTGATTAAAGCCGCTTTAGATGCTGAAATGAGTCTCTTAAAGAATATGGGAGTTAATACCATTAGAGTGTATACAGGTATGCAGCCTAAATGGATTACCTATGTTTATGAAACATACGGAATTTATACAATGCTAAACCATACGTTTGGTAGATATGGCTTAACAATAAACGGAGTTTGGACGCCAGTTACTGTATATAAAGATTCTAAAACTAAGATTTTGCTATTGTCAGAAGTTACAGCAATGGCCAAGGAGTACAAGGATACCCCAGGATTGTTGTTGTTTCTATTAGGAAATGAAAATAATTACGGTTTGTTCTGGTCAGGAGCAGAAACAGAAGATTTTCCAGAGGGTGATGAAAAGAAAAAATTTATAGGTGAACGTCTTGGTAGACCAATGTATAAATTGATGAATGATGCAGCTATTAAAATGAAATCGATAAATAATAATTTACCAATTGCTATTTGTAATGGTGATTTGTTGTTTGTTGAAATTATTGCAGAGGAATGCACAGAGGTAGATATTTACGGAACCAATATGTACCGTGGTAAATCGTTTACAGATGCTTTTGAAAGAGTAAAAAAGGAATTAGATATGCCAATCCTATTTACAGAATTTGGTGCAGATGCTTTTAATGTAATATCCAATAAAGAAGACCAAGAAATGCAAGCATTTTACATGGTAGAGAACTGGAAAGAAATTTATCAAAATGCTGCAGGCGTAGGCAAATCTGGCAACGCAATTGGTGGGTTTACATTTCAATTTTCAGATGGATGGTGGAAATATGGGCAAATAAAAAATTTAGCTGTGCACGACAGCAATGCTTCTTGGTTTAACAGAGGCTATAATTTAGATGTAGAAGGTAGTACTAATAATATGAATGAAGAGTGGTTTGGGGTTTGCGCTAAGGGCCCAACTAATTCAAAAGGTTTGTATACTTTATACCCAAGAGGGGCTTATTTTGCTCTACAAGAGGTACATCAAATAAACCCATTTCTAAAAGAAATGAATTTAACTATTATTTCGGAACATTTTAAAAAGATAAGATTAAAAAAACATGTTTTAAAGGCTAAAAAACAGATGGCGAACTTATTGAAAGATGAGTAGCACTTCATATTTTATGTAATAAGTATATAATTTTAATAAAAACCTCTTTAAAATAAATGTAGAGGTTCATAGAAGAACAATTTTAATGACAAAAAAGACTATTTTTTTAGGAAAAAATAAAGCAGATTTTCAATCTCAAGAGGTAAAAGGTGAAATGATTCACTTTGAAAATGAAACCTATTATAAGATTGCAAATAGTAATGAAATGAGACCTTTCTTTATGAGTATTGTTTCAGACTCAAATCATTGGATGTTTATTTCAAGTAATGGAGGTCTTACTGCAGGTAGAAAAAACAGTGAGTATTCATTGTTTCCTTATTATACAGATGATAAAATTACAGAAGCTGCTGATGTTACAGGAAGTAAATCTATTTTTCAAGTTTCAAAAAACGGAAATATTTATTTATGGGAACCTTTTTCACAAAGACAAATTGGCTTGTATGAAACAAGACAAAATTTATATAAAAACAGTTTTGGAAATAAAGTTATTTTTGAAGAAATTAATGAAGATTTAGGAATTACCTTTAGATATCAGTGGAGTTCTACAGATATCTATGGTTTTGTAAAAAAATCTACTTTAATAAATAATTCATCAGAAAAAGTACAAGTTACCTTTTTAGATGGATTACAAAATATTATTCCTTCAGACGTTGAGACAGATTTACAAAACTCTAGAAGTAATTTAGTAGATGCTTATAAGAAAAGTGAATTACAACTTGCATCTGGTTTAGGAGTATATGCTTTAAGTGCAATAATTGTAGACAAAGCAGAGCCTAGCGAAGCTTTAAAAGCAAATATTGTTTGGTCTTTAGGTATAGAAAACCCAACATATTTATTATCATCATTACAATTAGATAACTTTAGAAGAGGAAAAGACATACATCAAGAAGTAGATATAAAAGCAGAAAAAGGGGCTTATTTTATTAGTGCCGATATAATCTTAGATGCAAATGAAACGAAGGAATGGAGCTTTGTTGCAAATGTAAATCAAACAATAGGCGCTATTGAAATACTTTCTAAAGCAATATTAAATGATACAAATTTATTAAATAGTATTGAGGAAGATATTGAATTAGGTACTAAAAAACTAATTGCTTTAACTGGGGCTGCTGACGGTTTACAAGTAACAGAAGATCCTTTAATTAGTACAAGACATTTTGCAAATACACTTTTTAACTTAATGAGAGGTGGTACTTTTGATGATGATTATAATATTGAAAAGCAAGATTTTATAAAATACATAGGAAAGGCAAACAAAAAAGTAATTAAGAAGAAAGAAACGTTGTTAAATGATTTACCAGAATTATTTAAATTGAACACTATTCTTGAGATTGCAGAGAAAGATGAAGATCAAAACTTTAAAAGACTTTGTTTTGAGTATTTACCATTAAAGTTTAGTAGAAGACATGGAGACCCAAGTAGGCCTTGGAATAAGTTTTCTATCAACACAAAAAATGAAATAGACGGTTCTAAAATTTTAGATTATGAAGGAAACTGGCGTGATATTTTCCAAAATTGGGAAACGCTAGCACATTCATATCCTGCATTTATAGAAAGTATGATTCATAAGTTCTTGAATGCAACTACTTTTGATGGTTACAATCCTTATAGAGTTACAAAAGATGGTTTTGATTGGGAAATTATAGAAGAAAATGACCCTTGGTCTTATATTGGGTATTGGGGAGATCATCAAATAATTTACTTATTAAAATTCTTAGAATTTATAGAAAATCATTATCCAAATCAATTAGAAAAAAGATTTTCTGAAGATATTTTTGTGTACGCAAATGTGCCTTATAAGATAAAAGATTACCAAAGTATTTTAGATAATCCTAAAGATACTATTGAGTTTGATCATGATTTAGATGCTAAAATTCATCAAAAGAAAGAAGAATTAGGAGCAGATGGTGCATTGTTAAGGGATGAAAACTTCTTTATTTATAAAGTAAACTTAATAGAAAAATTATTAGCTACTGTTTTAGCAAAGGTTTCTAACTTTATTCCTGAGGGCGGAATTTGGATGAATACGCAACGTCCGGAATGGAACGATGCAAACAACGCTTTAGTGGGTAACGGTGTTTCTATGGTAACGCTAAATTATTTAAATCGTTTTATAAACTTCTTTGAAAATTTGGTTGAAAAATCTGCAACTGAAGAAGTTGAAATTTCATCAGAATTAGCAACGTTTTTTAATACGGTAGTAGCAACTTTTAATCAAAATAAAAATATTCTTTTGGGTGCTGTTTCAGACATTGATAGAAAAACAGTTTTAGATGGTTTAGGAGAAGCGGGAAGTGTGTATAGATCTACTATTTATGGAAATGGTTTTTCTAGCGAAAGAAGTACTATTACAAAAACAGAATTGTTAGCCTTCTTTTCAATTACTAAAGAATATTTAGAACATACAATTAAAGCAAACAAACGTTCAGATAATTTATACCACGCGTATAATTTAATGACCATAGAAAATGATACGGAAGTATCTGTTTCTTATTTACCTGAAATGTTAGAAGGACAAGTTGCCGTTTTAAGTGCAGGTTATTTATCTTCTAAAGAAGCTTTAGACGTTTTAGACGGGATGAAAGCAAGTGCTTTATTTAGAGAAGATCAATACAGTTATATTTTATATCCAAATAAAGAATTAGCACGTTTTGATGAGAAAAATGTTATTTCTAAAACAGCAGTAGCACACTCTAAATTATTAACAAAGTTCATAAGTGACGATAATACTCAAATTATCAATCAAGATGTTGCAGGGAACTACCACTTTAATGCCAATTTTAATAATGCAAATAGCTTAAAAGAAGCTTTTGAAGAATTACCTGAAGTATATTCAGACTTGTTAGAAGATGAATCAAAATTAGTGTTAAATATTTTTGAAGAGGTTTTCAATCATAAGGCATTTACAGGTAGATCTGGAACTTTCTTTGGTTATGAAGGTTTAGGCTCTATATATTGGCACATGGTTTCAAAGTTATTATTAGCAGTGCAAGAAAACTGTTTAATAGCAGTTCAGAATAATGAAAGTGATGTTATAATAGGAAAACTTTTTGATCATTATTATGAGATTCAGGCGGGTGTTGGAGTGCATAAGTCTCCAGAGTTATATGGCGCGTTTCCAACAGATCCATATTCACATACACCAGGAGGAAAGGGTGCACAGCAGCCAGGAATGACAGGTCAAGTGAAAGAAGATGTGTTAAGCAGAATAGGAGAGCTTGGTGTTTTTGTAAGAGGAGGTAAAATTATTTTTAATCCAAGATTATTAAGAGCATCTGAGTTTTTAAAGACTCCTAAAACTTTTGAATATACAGCAATTAGTAAGGAAGATAAAACAATTGAGTTAACTGAAGGTTCTCTTGGTTTTACGTATTGCCAGGTGCCAGTTATATATAAGAATATGCCTGCACAAGGGGTTAAAATATTTTATACTGATGGAAGTGTAAAAGAAATTAAAGCACTTATTCTTGATGAAAGTACTTCAAAATTAGTTTTTGAAAGAACGGGAGCAGTAGCTAAAATTGAAGTTTCTATAAAGAAGTAAGTATTCAGTCAAAATCAAATATGAAAATAAGTTTTAAGATATTTATAGCGGTTATTGCATTCAGTTTTTTTGTTGGATGTAATTCTAAAAGTAAAGTAAAGTTAGAGCAGGTTGTAAAACCAGTAATGACAGCAGCTACAATTTTAGGAAACCCTGACTATTTAGCAATTTCATATGGAGGTTATAGACATGTAGATCATGATATAGAGCCGACTATAGAAGAATTGAAAGAAGATATGAAGTTGTTAGCCGCAATGGGAATAAAAATTCTTAGAACTTATAAAGTGCATTTACCGCAAGCGTCTAATATACTTAAGGCTATTTCAGAATTAAAAAAGGAAGATGCCAGTTTTGAAATGTATGTTATGTTAGGTGCATGGATAGATTGCAAAAATGCTTGGACGGAACTAGCACCAGATCATGAAAATGAAAGTGAAAGAAACGCAGTAGAAATTGCTACTACTGTAGCATTGGCAAAACAATACCCAGATATTGTAAAAGTAATTGCGGTGGGTAATGAAGCTATGGTAAAATGGGCCGCAAGTTATTACGTGCAACCCAATGTTATTTTAAAATGGGTACATCATTTACAAGAGCTAAAAAAATCAGGAACACTATCTAAAGATTTATGGATTACCAGTTCAGATGATTTTTCATCTTGGGGTGGCGGCGGAACTGAATATCACACACCAGATTTAGAAAAATTAATAAAAGCAGTAGATTATATCTCTATGCACACGTATGCATATCATAATTCTCATTACAACCCAGTTTTTTGGGAAGTTCCAGATACCGAGAAAGAACTTTCAGATATTGAAAAAGTAGATAACGCAATGTTACGTTCAAAATCATTTGCTATGACGCAATATAACAATGTAAAAAACTATGTGGCTTCTTTAGGTATTCATAAACCTATACATATTGGGGAGTCTGGTTGGGCAACAAAGTCAAATGGTTTTTACGGACAGAATGGATCTAGAGCAACAGATGAATACAAACAAGGCTTGTACTATCAACATATTAGAGAATGGACTAAAAAAGAAGGTATCTCTTGCTTTTATTTTGAAGCTTTTAATGAACAATGGAAAGATGCAGGAAATCCCTTAGGTTCAGAAAATCACTTTGGTTTGATAAACTTTCAAGGGGAAGCGAAGTATCCACTTTGGGATGCAGTAGATGCTGGAGTTTTTGACGGTTTAACCAGAAATGGTAAAACAATCACAAAAACATATAATGGAGATAAAACACTTTTAATGAAAGATGTTCTAGTTCCGAATACAGATTACAAAAGATAAAATTAACCATATGAAATTGAATATTTATTTTTCTTTTTTCTTTTTATTATTAATGAGTTGTGGTCAAAAAAACAACAATTTAGTGGTTGAGGTTTACGAAACTTCAGAATCTGGAAATAAGTTAACAAAGATTTCTAAGTTTATCGTTACTGAAAATATAGCCACAATTAAATTAGATATGAAAGAAAAGCGCCAAACAATTACTGGGTTTGGAGGATCTTTTACAGAAGCATCTGCATCATTACTCAATCGTTTAAGTCAAAAAAATAGAGATACCATTATACAAGCTTATTTTTCTGAAGAAGGCGCTAATTACTCGCTTACAAGAACCCATATGAACTCGTGTGATTTTTCACTGAGTCAATATTCCTACGCTCCAGTGGCGGAGGATATGGAGTTAGAACACTTTTCAATTGAAGAGGATCGGGCAGATATCATTCCAATGATTAAGGATGCAATGAAGGTCTCTAAAGAAGGTTTTAAAGTAGTGGCATCACCTTGGACAGCTTCTCCTTGGATGAAAGATAATAACAAGTGGGTTGGTGGTAAGCTGCTTCCAAAATATTATGACACTTGGGCATTATTTTTCTCTAAATATGTTGCAGCATACCAAAAAGAAGGAATTGATATTTGGAGCTTTACGGTTGAAAATGAGCCTTTAGGAAATGGAAATAACTGGGAGAGTATGCATTATTCTCCAGGTGAAATGACCAATTTTGTTCAGAATTATTTAGGGCCAAAATTGGCATCAGAAAACCAAGAAGTTAAAATTTTAGGATACGATCAAAATAGAGAACATTTAAAAGAGTGGGTAGACTCTATGTATGAAAATACAGCTTCTTCAGAATATTTTGACGGAACTGCGATACATTGGTATGCAAGCACATATGAAGTATTTCCTAAAGAATTGCAGTATGCGTACAACAAAGCACCAAATAAATATTTAATTCAGTCTGAAGCTTGTATCGATTCAGAAATTCCAAAGTGGAAAGAAGATGCTTGGTATTGGAAAAAAGAAGCAACGGATTGGGGTTGGGATTGGGCACCAGAAAAAGACAAGTATTTACATCCTAAATACGCACCAGTGAATCGATATGCAAGAGATATTATAGGCTGTTTAAACAATTATGTAGATGGTTGGATAGATTGGAATATGGTTTTAGATACACAAGGTGGACCAAATTGGTTTAAAAATTGGTGTTTGGCTCCTGTAATAGTAGATCCAGTAAAGGATGAAGTCTATTTTACACCATTGTATTACACATTAGCTCATTTTAGTAAATACATAAGACCAGGAGCAACCGTAATTGCATTAGAAAATTCAGACAAAGATTTACAAGTAACTGCAGCAGAAAATATAGATGGAACAATTTCTGTGATTGTTTTTAATGAAGGAAAAATAAAAAAGGATTTTAAAATCCTTTTAAGAGATAAAGAAACTGCTATTAGCATTAACCCACAAGCTATTCAAACAATAGTGATACCAACAAAAAATTAATTAAATGTCAAATACAAAGAAAGTTCATTTTGGTCAAAAAGTAGCATTTGGTTTAGGAATGCTGGCCAACCAAATGTTTCCGGCAGCTATGGGAATATTTTTTGTTGTTTTGGTAGAAGACCTTGGTTTTTCAACAACCATGTGGGCCGTTTTATATTTTGCGCCAAGATTGTTTGATGCAATTACAGATCCTATTATGGGTTTTATTTCGGACAATACAAAATCACGCTGGGGTAGAAGAAGGCAATATGTATTTATTGGTGCTTTAATTATGGGAATAACCTTTATAGTTATGTGGCAGCTATACAAAGACAATGGTTTAGAATATAATTTCTATTACTTTCTATTTTTCTCACTAATTTTCTATTTCGGAATGACAATTTTTAGTGTTCCTTATGTAGCTATGGGATATGAGATGAGTGACGATTTTCATGAACGTACAAACATTATGGCTGTTTCACAATGGATTGGTCAATGGGCATGGATAATTGCACCTTGGTTTTGGGTAATTATGTATGACCCAGATTGGTTTGCATCTGGAGAAGTAGCAACAAGATCTTTAGCAGCTTGGGTTGGTATTATATGCATGGTATTAGCAATGGTGCCTGCTTTATTTATAAAAAGTAAATCTACATTAGAAGAAGATTATGAGCCTTTAAATACTAAAAATATAGGAAATAGTTTAAGGTTTATTCGCGACGGTTTTAAGGAAGCTTTTAAAATACCACAATTTAAAAAACTATGTTATGCTACGTTTTTAATTTTCAATGCTTTTAATACAATTGCAGGATTTTCATTTTTTATAATTGTATATTATATGTTTAATGGAGACTCTGGAGCAGCAGGTCTGTGGCCAACTTTAAATGGTTGTATAGGTGCATTGATTACTACGTTTGCTGTGATTCCTATTATTACTAAGATGTCTAAAAAAATGGGTAAAAAGAAAGCTTTTTTAGTTTCTCAATCCATTTCAGTAATTGGTTATATTCTCTTTTGGTTTTTATTTATTCCAGGAAAACCGTATTTATTCTTGATTGCTTTGCCATTCTTTTCATTTGGGATTGGAGGACTATTTACACTTATGATGTCTATGACTTCCGATGTAATAGATTTGGATGAATTGAATACAGGAAAGCGCAGGGAAGGAACCTTTGGTGCCATTTATTGGTGGATGGTAAAATTTGGCTTTGCAATTGCAGGTCTGTTAACTGGCGTAATTATGGGTTTTGTAGGCTTTGATCCTGGTGCAGCAACACAACCAGATGGAGCTATAACTGGGCTTCGTTTATTTTATTCTGGACTGCCTATTGCTGGAACGTTATTAGCAATTTATATTATGCGAGACTATGACTTAACGGAAGAGAAAGCGAGAAAGGTAAGTGCAGAGTTAGAAAAAAGAAATGCTTTAAAAGCGTAATATTTTTTTAAAAATTTATTCGCAATATATAGACTTATAATTCTTTTAGTTTGCTCTAATTTATTTGATGATTCAAAGAAATATAATATATTATTACGAGTAAAAAAAGGTGTTTTCAACATAGGAAAACTCCTTTTTTTTTAATTATTAGTATGATATTTATTTTAAAAGCAATATTTTTGGATAATAACTTTCTTATTATAAAATCATAATTTAAAATAAGTATATAATCGATATTTTTTATGAAAACATGTAAATCATTTTTATTCATTGCAGTGCTTTCTAATGTATTGTTTTCTTCTTGTCAAAACTCAAAACGCGACCTATATCCTAAAACGTTAAAAGGTGGTTTCGAATTGCTATCTTCAGAAATAACAGGAATTGATTTTAATAACAGTATCAAAGAATCTGAAACTAAGAATCATATTTATTATAGTCAAATATATAATGGAGCAGGCGTTGCTGTTGGAGATATAAACAATGACGGTTTATCTGATTTGTTCTTTTGTGGAAACCAGGTAAATGATAAATTATATTTAAATAAGGGTAATTTTAAATTCGAAGATATTTCCAATACCTCAAAAATAACAAGAAGTCCAGGTTGGTCCTGGGGTGTAACTATGGCAGATGTAAATTCAGACGGTTATCTTGATATTTATGTGAGTAGAAATGGCGAATCAATGACCCCTTCAGATAGAAAAAACAAGCTTTTTATTAATAATAAAGATTTAACTTTTACAGAGTCTGCGCAGGCGTTCGGTTTGGCAGATGCTGGTTTTTCGTCTCAAGCTGTTTTTTTTGACATGGATAATGATGGAGATTTAGACATGTATCAGGTAAATCAGCTACCAGATAGTCGCCTATTTAATAGGTATATTAATATTCCTGAAAAAAGGTATCAGTTTTATACCGATAAATTATATATAAATAATGGTGGTTTTTATCAAGATATTTCAGAACAAGCTGGTCTTTCGAGTAAATATACATATGGCTTAAGCGTTAGTGCTAGTGATTTTAATAATGATGGATTTGTCGATCTCTATATTTCTAATGACTATGACGCTCCAGATTTTATGTATCAAAATAACGGAGACGGTACTTTTAAAAATGTGATTGATAAAGAATTAAAACATATTTCTAGATTTAGTATGGGTTCTGATACAGGAGATATTAATAATGATGGTTTAATGGATCTTTTTACTTTAGATATGGCAGCTGAAGATCATTATCGTTCGAAAACAAATATGCGTTCTATGAATGCAAAGGAATTTAAGGAAATGACTGAAACAGGTGGTCATCACCAATATATGTTCAATACTCTGCAAATTAATTCAGGTGTTGGTAGTTTTTCTGACATTGCCCATGTGGCGGGTTTAGCTAAAACAGATTGGAGTTGGGCTGGTTTATTAGTAGATTTAGATAATGATGGTTATAAAGATGTTGTAATTTCTAACGGTATCAAAAAAGATATTCGTAATAATGATTTTTTAACAGGTTTAAATAAAAAGCTTAAAACTAAATCTCAAGATTTTTATGCGATGAGTAAGGTTGTACCATCTACACCACTGCCTAACTATATATATAAAAATAAGAATGGTTATGAATTCGAAAATATTACGAATCAATGGAGTTTCGATGTTCCAAGTTTTTCTCATGGAATGGCTTATGGTGATTTAGATAATGATGGTGATTTAGACATTGTAATTAATAATATGGAACTTCCTGCCTTTGTTTATGAAAATAAGACTAATGGAAATTTTTTAAAAATAAAATTTAAAGGCACTGAAAAAAATATTTATAGCTACGGCGCAAAAGCCACTATATATTACGGTAACAAGATACAAATTTCCGAAAATACAGTAACTAGAGGTTATTTTTCTTCCATAGAGCCTGGATTATTTTTTGGCCTTGGAAAAGAGGTTTTGGTTGATAAAGTAGAAATTCTTTGGCCTGACGGAAAAATAAGTTTTTTTAAAGATGTGACAGCCAATCAAACTATTACTGCTAATTATACTAAGGCAAAATTAATTTCTAAAAAAAAGGAAGCAACACATCCATTATTCTCAGAGGTGAATATAAAAGATATTGGCTTAACATTCAAACATAAAGAAAATGAATTTGATGATTTTAGTGAGGAAATTCTACTTCCTCATAAATTATCATCGAATGGTCCTTTTTTAGCAAAAATAGATGTGAATGCAGATGGTTTCGAAGACGTTTTTGTGGGTGGTGCTTTAAACCAGGAAGGGGGGTTATATTTACAAAACGAAGATGGGAAATTTGAAAAAAGTAAATCTCAACCCTGGGGTAAGGATAAAGGCTCAGAAGATTTAGGTGTATTATTTTTAGATGTTGATGGGGATAATGATCAAGATTTATATATTTCTAGTGGTGGTAGCGAATTTGAACAAGGAAATAAACAATTAATAGATAGACTATACTTAAATGATGGGAATGGGAATTTTTCAAAAGATTTAAAAGCAATTCCAGCCATTTATGAAAGCACGCAATGCGTAAAGGCATCTGATATTGATAAAGATGGCGATTTAGATTTATTTGTAGGAATTCGATTAATTGCAGGGAAATATCCCTTCCCAGCAACCAGTTATTTTCTAATAAATGAGAAAGGAACTTTTAAGAAAGCAAATTCTAAAATAGCGCCGGTTCTTAAAAATATAGGTATGGTTACGGATGGTGTTTTTTCTGATATAGATGCAGATGGTGATGAAGATTTGTTATTAGTCGGCGAGTGGATGGAAATTAAAGTTTTAGAGAATAAAAAGGGAATTTTTATCGATAATTCCAAGAGTTTTGGAATTAATGAAGAAACTAGAGGTATTTATTGGTCTATTACCGCAAATGATATTGATAATGACGGAGACGATGATTATGTTATTGGAAATCTTGGAAAAAACAATAAATTTAAGGCTTCTAAAGAACATCCTTTTAAAGTATTTGCTAATGATTTTGACAGTAATGGTACTAATGATGTAGTATTGGCAAAATATTATAAAGGTGATTATGTACCTATGAGAGGAAAAGAATGTACTACACAACAAATGCCTTATGTTTCAGAAAAATTTAAGGACTATCATAGTTTTGCAACGTCTACATTAATAGATATTTTACCAAAAGAGAAAGTTAAAGACGCTATTGTTTATGAAATTAGTAATTTTGAAAGTATACTTTTAATAAATGAAGATGGTATATTAAAAAGTCAAGTTTTACCAATTCAAGCCCAAGTTGGCCCTATAAAAGGTTCTATTGTTGATGATTTTAATGCTGATGGTTATAAAGATATTCTTGTTATTGGTAATCATTATGATGTTGAGGTAGAAACTACCAGATATGATGCGAGTTTTGGTTCTCTTTTATTGGGTGATGGCAAAAATAATTTCAAATTCTTACCTCCAACATCTAGTGGTTTACACATACCAAAAGATAGTCGTTCAGTGCATCAAATTAAAATAAATAAAAAGAATACTTTACTAATTACGAACAATAATGATTCTTTAGTTTTATTTAAAAAAAATTTATAAACCGACTTTTTTATCGAAACTTAAGCTATAATCTTGTTATTATAAAGTTTTTATATTAAAAATTATAGTAAATACTATTTGGTATAAAGTATTTTACCACAACAGTACCCATACATTACTCTTTTTTTAAATAAACAATTAATTAATAGTTCATTTAATTAGTTATTGTAAATCCTTTTAATTACTAACTTCTTTGCTTATTTCGTAAAATATGTATCTTTTTTTTACTGTGTATGTTTTTTGATGTGGTCATTAACTTGAACTTAACAATTGATTATTATTAAATTACAGTATATTA
>Ga0209279_10000945_pt1 | contig 16794 bp, 18 predicted proteins | sample CoawatmetaG00DNA_3_FD_187508 | JGI IMG/M metagenome (GOLD analysis project Ga0209279, IMG submission 187508) | Marine microbial communities from the West Antarctic Peninsula - Coastal water metaG006-DNA (SPAdes) (version 2) | ecosystem: Environmental > Aquatic > Marine > Coastal ... | reverse complement strand
ACCGTCATTTGCACATCACTATAGTCGTAATGTTATTGTGGAAGGTAAAAAATCAAAAGAAAAAGTCGATGTTTTTTCATATGAGCTTCTTGCATATAGAGCATTAGTAAATCCTAAAGCAATGCCTTTTTCAGAAAAAGCTGAAGAGAAACTACCAGATTATTTTATTGATTCATCAACTATCAAGGCAAAAGCTCATGTAGATATTCAAGCTGCAGCCCAGAAATGGATTGATAGTTCAATATCAAAAACAATTAATGTTCCTACGGATTATGATTACGAGGACTTTAAGGAAATATATTTGTATGCATACGAAAAAGGATTAAAAGGCTGTACGACTTTTAGATTTAATCCAGAAGCCTTCCAAGGTGTCTTGGTAACTGAAAAAGATTTAGAAAATACCAGTTATAAGTTTACTCTTGATGATGGACAAGAAGTCGAGGTAAAAGGTAATGAAGAAATTGAGTATGACGGAGAGATACATTCAGCAGCTAATCTGTATGATGCCTTAAAAGAAGGTTATTATGGGAAATTCTAGGAGTTAGTAGATGTCAATAAAGATTGAAAAGAAAATAGTAAGCTATTCTGTTGTTGAAAAAACAGAAGAAAAAACAGAAATATCTGCTGAAGTAGTCCAGATAGGAGAACCTTTAGCAAGGCCAGACAAGATTACAGGTTCAACTTATAAAGTTAAAACTCCTGTGACAGAACACGCTTTATATATAACTATTAATGATGTCATCATGAATGAAGGTACAGAACAAGAACATAGAAGGCCTTTTGAGATATTTGTTAATTCTAAAAACATGGAGCATTTTCAATGGATAGTTGGTCTTACAAGAGTAATGTCTGCGGTATTTAGAAAAGGCGGTGATTTAACATTCTTAATTGAAGAGTTAGAAAGTGTTTTCGATCCTAATGGAGGTTATTACAAAAAAGGGGGTAAATATGTCCCTAGTTTAGTTGCCGAGTTAGGACAGGTTTTAGAAGAGCATCTAAAAAATATTGGTATGTTAAAAGTAAAAGAACCTGAGGAGCATCAGCAACAATTAATCGATGATAAGAAAGCAGAATATTTAAAAAAAAATCCTGATAAATTAGATGAATCGGGTTTCCCAAAAGACGCACAGTTATGTAACAAGTGTCAAACAAAAGCAGCTATTATGATGGATGGATGCCTTACTTGTCTGAACTGTGGCGAAAGTAAGTGTGGCTAAAATAACATGAACTTAGGTAGTTGTTTTTGTCTAATGCCTATCCAATAATTAGTTATTTACAAGCTGTGATAAAATTTTTCCCCCTACTCATCACGTTATTTCCAATAACAGTTTTTTCAACTCCAAGCATTGAAGTATTGTTAAATACAAACCCATCCGTTGTTAAAGTTCACGTAGCAAATGATAAGGGCAATCATGGAGTAGGCTCTGGTGTTGTGGTTGCAAAAAACTACATCGTGACCAATTGTCATGTAATTGCAAATTCACAGGGAATCCATGTCACTAAATATGGAGTAAGTTACTCGCCTGATGCTTTAATAGCAGATTGGAAAAGCGATCTTTGTATTTTGAAATTTAAATTCTTGGAATTAAAGCCGGTAACCATGACCAATACTGAAAATGTAGAATATGAAACAGATGTTTTTACAAAAAGCTATGGGGGAAATTCCTCAAAACCAGGCTCTTCTTTCGGCACTATAAAAGCTAAATTTAATTATAATGGTCATCAAATAATTCAATCTTCTGCCTCTTTCATGTTAGGTGCTAGTGGAGGAGGTCTTTTTAATTATCGAGGTGAATTAATAGGCATCACGACTTTTAAAACACCCGGAAGATCTGCTTTTTATTACAGTATGCCAGTAGAGATTATTGAAGAAATGATGGTTAATGGAAAAGAAGTTTCGGTTACAGCTGCACCTGAAAGTGCTTTTTGGGATAATCCAGAGGAAAATCAGCCATACTTTATGAGAGTCGTGAGTGCGCTCAATAAAAAAGATTGGAGTAAGCTTATGATCATATCGGAGGACTGGGTTAAAAGTGAACCAAACGCGGATGAATCAAATTTTCATTTAGGTTTAGCAAATTATCACCTAAATAATGAGGACAATGCTTATAAGTTGTTAACAAAAGTCATTAATCAGAATAAAAAACATACACTATCTTATTTATATTTGTATAAAATTGCTAAAGCAAATAATAATAAAAAAGAAATGGCTAAGTACAAAAAAAATATTGAACAACTAGATTCAAATATAAACTTGGAGATGAATGAATAATATAAAAATTATTATAATTTTAGTAGCATCTATAAGCCTCGCTGCTTGTCAAACAAATGATATTGAAAAAAATAATGAAGCTCCGGTAGTAGATTCAGATTCTAAGGGTGCATATTACCTTGATGATGGACCTGAAGAAATTATTCCAGAAAATCTTTCAAGTATTCCTAATGCAATACCAAAAAAAGAGCCTTTAAATAAGTTATCAAATCGACCTTATAAGGTTTTTGGTAAAACATATTACCCAATGACATCGTTGAAGCCATATACGGTAAATGGTTATGCAACGTGGTATGGAAAAAAATATCATGGCAATAAAACCTCAATAGGAGAAGTATATGATATGTATGAGATGACGGCTGCTCACAAAACTCTACCACTTCCCTGTTATGTGAAAGTAACAAATTTAAAAAATAATAAAACGGTAATAGTTCGTGTAAATGATCGAGGCCCTTTTGTGAAGGATCGTATTATTGATTTATCTTATGCTGCAGCCAACAGATTAGAAATTATTGAAAAAGGAAGCGAGCTAGTAAAAGTAGAATTAATAGATCTTGATAACACAATTAAAGTCAGTAAAGAAAATAAAAAAATATACATACAAGCTGGGTTATTTTCTGATGAGAAAAATGCAAATAAATTAATAGAGAAAATAAAAAAATTAGGGACAGTTAAAAATGAAAGAATTAAAAAAAATAGGAGTGAAGATCGATTTCAAGTACTAATAGGCCCTTTTGAAGATAAACAAAAAGCTCAAATAAAGAAAAATAAGCTATCTGAAAATTTCTTTATAAATGGCTTTATTGTAAAAAAATAACTAAATATAAAATGGATGATCTAAAAAAAGAACATTTGATTGACTTTCCATGTCATTTTTCAATAAAAGTAATTGGAGATGCTGTTGAAAACTTTTCTGATGCTGTTCTTAAATCAATAGCTAAGTACGATGCTCTATTTAATAGCTCTTGTATAGAAATGAAAGGAAGTAGCAAAGGGAAATATATCAGCCTTACTTGTAAAGTATTTGTTTTATCACAAAAACAGTTAGACAAAATTTATATAGAACTTTCGGGGTTAAAAGTTACTAAGTTTGTCTTATAAATGGCTTTAAATGCTAAATATTTAGGCTTAACTGATTACAAAGCTTGTTGGCTAGACATGAAAACCCATATTGAAAATAATCCTAAATCAGATGAGATTTGGGTTACTGAGCATAATCAAATATACACAACAGGCCTTAATAAAAAGGATTTTAAATTACCTAATACCTCAATACCTCATCTTTTTGTGGACCGTGGTGGAAAGATAACGTTTCATGGCCCAGGGCAAATAATTTTTTATTTTCTCATTAGCTTAGATAGAAATAAGCTTTCCATTAGGCAGCTTGTCGCTGGCATTGAAAATTCTATTTTAATATTTCTTAAAAGTAAAAAAATAATCGGAGAACTACAAAAAAATGCACCTGGTGTTTATATTAATAAAAGAAAAATTGCTTCAATTGGGTTGAGATTAAAAAAAGGATATACATATCACGGCGTAAGTTTAAATGTAAATATGAATTTAGAGCCTTTTCTTGATATCGATCCTTGTGGTTATGAGGGATTAAAAATGGCACAATTGAAAGAGTATTTGCCAAAAATTAGCCAAGGTGAAGTGGAAAAGGAAGTTTTGGAGCAATTTAAATTATTTTTAGGTTATTAAATGAGAAATAATAAAGAATTAGGCAGGGAGAAAACATCAAGGATACCTATTAAAATAGTTTCAATAGAGCCTTTAAAAAAACCTGCATGGATAAAAATGAAGCTTCCAGACACAGCAGAGTACATGAGAGTTAAAAATTTACTCCGTGAGCAAGGATTACATAGTGTTTGTGAAGAAGCAAGCTGTCCTAATATAGCAGAATGCTATAGTCATGGCACTGCAACATTTATGATTTTAGGAGATTTGTGCACAAGAAGATGCCCTTTTTGTGATGTGACGCATGGTAAGCCAAAGCCACCAGATGATCTAGAACCATTACATTTGGCAAAAACTATTTCATCTCTACAATTAAAATATGTTGTGATTACAAGTGTCGATAGAGATGACTTAAGAGATGGGGGGGCTTTTCATTTTGTTAAGTGTATAAATGAAATAAGATTATTAAATCCAAAAATTAGCATTGAAATCCTTGTACCTGATTTTAGAGGGCGTTTAGATAAAGCAATTGATATTTTACATGAGTCTCCTCCAAACGTTTTTAATCATAATCTTGAGACGATTCCAAGACTTTATAAGCAAGCAAGACCCGGCTCTGATTATGTGCATTCTTTAAACTTATTATCAACATACAAAAGCAAGCATCCAAATGTTTCTACAAAATCTGGTTTGATGTTAGGTCTAGGAGAAACTAATGATGAGATCATAGAGGTTATGCAAGACTTGAGAAGCCAAAAGGTAGATATGATAACTTTAGGGCAGTATCTACAACCAACAGAATTTCACTTGCCTGTGGCAAGGTATGTATCACCTGGTGAGTTTGACAGTTTAAAGGTTGTAGCTGAAAGGTTAGGTTTTAAGTCAGTTGCAAGTGGTCCAATGGTCAGGAGTAGTTATCATGCAGATCTTCAGGCACAGGGTAAAACTATTATATGAACCAACCTCTTCAAGTAAATTTAACAAAAGAATTATTAGAATTAGAAAATTTTATAATACATCGCAGCTGTGATATTGAACAATGGTTTAGATCACAGTGGTTAGAAAACCAAGCACCCTTTTATGGTTCAGTTGACCTTAGAAACTCAGGTTTTAAATTAGCGCCTGTTGATATGAATTTATTTCCTGGGGGGTTTAATAATTTAAATCCAGATTTTGCGCCCCTAGCAATCCAAGCAGCTTCGATTGCTATAGAAAAAGTTTGCCCAGAAGCAAAGAGAGTTCTTATAATCCCAGAAAAACATACAAGAAATATGTTTTATTTGAAAAATTTATATCAACTTAAAGAGATTTTAAAAAATTCTGGACTTGAAGTAAGGATTGGCTCGGTTGATACGAGTATTTTAGAGCCAACAAATATTGATATAGACGAAAATCATTTTATTACAATTGAGCCTATTGAAAAGAGGGAAGATTTCTTATTTTTAAAAAATACAGATGGTTCTGAATTTATACCTTGCTCAATTATTTTGAATAATGATTTGTCTGGCGGTGTCCCTGAAAAAATTAAAAATCTTGGACAGCAAATTATTCCACCAATTAATGCTGGCTGGCCTACAAGGAGAAAATCATCTCATTTCCAATTTTACAGTCAAGTGGCTAAAGAATTTTCATCGTTCACTAAAAGTGACCCCTGGTTGATTGATCCACTATCTGAGAAATTAGATAATTTGAATTTTTTAGCTGGTGAGGGAGAAGATAGGCTTGTAGAAAGCATTGATAGGTTGTTGTATCAAATACAAAAAAAATATAACGATTATAATATTTCTCAAGATCCATATGTAGTTATAAAAGCAAATGCTGGAACATACGGAATGGGTGTAATGACAGTTAAGACGAGTTCAGAGGCTATAAATCTCAACAGAAAGATGAGAAAAAAAATGTCAGTTATAAAAGAAGGTATGTCAGTATCTGAGGTGCTTGTTCAGGAAGGTATACATACAGAAGAAACAATCAACTCTGCAGTAGCCGAACCCGTGGTGTATATGATTGATCATTTTGTAATTGGAGGTTTTTACCGCGTACATACAAGTAAGGGTAAAGATGAAAATTTGAATTCCCCAGGAATGCATTTTGCCCCGGTAGCTTTTGAAACCTCATGTCTAATGCCTGATCAAGGAAGGCCCTGCCATGATAAAGCCAATAGATTTTATGCTTATGGTGTAATTGCAAGATTGTCAATGTTAGCATCAGCGAAAGAACTAGCAGGAAAGGAATGATGGCTTATCTTTTTATCATTGACCCGATTCAGTCCCTTAATAGAATTAAAGACTCTTCAGTATTATTAATGAAAGAATGCCTTAGAAGAAAAATCGAGGTACACTTTTGTGAAATTAATCAATTTTCAATGAATGAGGGTAATTTAAATGCCTATACTAGGAAACTCCTAAGTTTTGATAAAGAAATTGAGTATCAAAGTTCTGAATTACATGTAAGCTCTTTTTTTAATAAAATTTTTATTAGAAAGGACCCTCCATTTGATGATGATTACTTAAATCTAACTTATCTATTAGATCATGCAGTAAAGGAAGGGGTAGAGGTCATTAATAATCCTTCATCAATTAGAAATCATAATGAAAAGCTATCTATTCTTAATTTTAAAGAAATTATTCCACCAACAATTGTTACCTCAGCCTCCAATGATGTAAGAAATTTTCTTAAAATACATAAAAAGATTGTACTTAAGCCCATTAATGGGATGGGTGGTAATGGAATTTTTCTGATCGATAAGTCAGATCAAAATGTAAACAGTATTCTTGAGACTCTAACTGAAAAAGACACTAAAGTTATGATGGCTCAAAAATATATTCCGGATATTACCGAAGGCGATAAACGTATTATTGTCATAAAAGGTAAACCACTTCCGTTTTGTCTGGCAAGAATTCCAGGTGAAAAAGATTTTAGGGCAAATTTAGCAAAAGGTGGAAAAGGTGTTGCGAAAAAAATAACAGCATATGATATTAAAATTGTTAACGTAATTAAAAAATATTTAGTTAAAAGTAAACTAGATTTTGTAGGAATTGATGTCATTGGACAATACTTAACGGAAATAAACGTTACAAGCCCAACATGTCTAGTTGAAATAGAAAATCAAACAAACTTTGATTGTGCTGAATTTATTATTAATGAACTTTAAGCATATTTAATGAAAAAGAATTCAAAACTTTTTCTATTATTTTTAGTAGTTGTTTTTATATTAGCTCTCAGTCTTCATGGAAACTCACTATTTCAAAAAAAAGATTATATATTTGGTACGATTGTAGATATCAAAATATATGGAGAATCTAAGGAATTAGCTTCAAAGGCTTCAGAGGAAATTTTATCAAATTTTAATAAGCTTCATCAATTACTTCATCCTTGGCGGAAAGGCTTAATTTTTGAAATCAATGAAGCAATTCAAAATGAAACTCTTTTTTTAATTGAGGATCAGGAAGTAATATCTTTAATTCTGAGAGGTCAAGAATATGAAAGCAAAACTAAAGGTTACTTCAATCCAGCAATTGGAAAACTTGTTAATTTATGGGGATTTCATTCTGATGTTCCTCGTGAAATGATGCCAGATACTAAAGCTATTTTAAAACTAGTTGAAGACAAACCGTCTATGGAAAATATTGAAATCACTAATAATAAACTCAGAAGTACAAATAAGTTTGTACAAATTGATATGGGAGGATATGCCAAGGGCTATGCATTAGACCAAGCTAAATATATATTAGAGCAATATAATATAAACAATGCACTTATCAATATTGGGGGAAATATCTTAGCATTAGGTATGCACGGTAACAGAGAATGGGTTGTAGGAATTCAGGATCCTATAAATCTAAATGTGATGGTGACGTTACCACTAAAGCCAGGTTGGTCAATTGGAACATCTGGCGATTATCAAAAATATTTTATTTTAAATGAAAAAAGATATTCACATATTATTAATCCTTATACAGGGTATCCGGTCTCAAATACAAAGTCAGTCACGATATTAATTCCACCTGGTGATAATTCAGGAGAAAAATCGGATGTTTATACTAACCCAATATTCATTGAAGAGATCTCAAAAAAAATTGAAATTGCCAATGAATTAGGTATAAGTCATTATTTGATTGTTTTAGAAAATAACGAGATATTAATCAGTGATGAACTCAATAAAATTATTATGTGGCAAGATAAAATAGATGAGAGAAAAATTACTATTTATTAATGATAAAATGTGAAGATGAAAAATAATAATATTTTAATTTGTTTATATATTTTCTTTCTATGTGGATGTGGAACTAAAGGAGGCCTTTATATTCCAGAGGAAAAATATCCCCAATCTCAGTTAGATAAATATAAAAATGAAATTTTTATAGAACATAAATTGTTAGCATAAAATGAGTTTTCCAATTTTAATCAAGAAACAAGATAATTATTTTGTTGAAGATGTCGGCATCGATTCAATTATAGAAAAATTTGCCACACCAAGTTATATTTATTCAAAACAAAGAATTGTAGATAACTTTAAGAATTTAGAATCTGCATTTAAAAATGTAGACCACTTGATTTGTTATGCTGTTAAAGCTAATTCTAACCTAGCAATATTAAATTTACTTGCAAAAAATGGAGCAGGTTTTGATATTGTTTCAGGTGGTGAGCTGAATAGAGTTATTGCTGCAGAAGGAGACCCAAAGAAAATTGTTTTTTCTGGTGTAGGTAAAACTTCTGAAGAAATTAAATTAGCTATAGAAAATAATATTCTTGCTTTTAATATTGAATCAGAAGATGAGCTGAGCAGAATTCAAGATATAGCAAAGTCATTGAATAAAAAAGCATCTATCTCCATTAGGGTAAACCCTAATGTTGATGCCAATACGCACCCATATATATCAACGGGACTTAAAGAAAATAAATTTGGGGTAAGTGAAGTGTCTGCTTTTAATTTATATAAAAAGGCTAAAACCTTGGATTCCATTTTAATAAAAGGAATTGATTGTCATATTGGTTCACAAATTACGGATCTTAAACCATTTGAAGACTCTATTAAAAAGTTAATTGCGTTAATCGATAAATTAGAAATAGAAGGTATAAAAATTAAACATATGGATATTGGGGGAGGCATTGGAATAAGTTATGAGGATGAAAAAACTATTGCGTTCGCTGATTATGCTAAAGCGATATCAGCTTCAATTAAAGGAAGAAAATTGAAAGTCTTGTTAGAACCAGGAAGAGTAATTATGGCAGATGCAGGTGTTATATTGACAAAGGTAGAATATGTAAAAAAAACTCAAGATAAAAACTTTGCAATTATAGATGCTGCAATGAACGATCTAATGCGACCATCCTTATATGGCTCTTTCCACAAGATTTTAAATGTCTCAGAGACAGCTGAAAAGGAATCTATTTTTGATATTGTAGGACCTATTTGCGAGACAGGTGATTTTATCGGTAAAGATCGAATCATCAGTATTGAGCCTAATAACATTTTAGCAATATTGGATACAGGAGCGTATGCAATGTCAATGAGTTCGAATTATAATTCAAGGCCACGGTTATACGAACTAATGATTGATAAAGACAAAATTCATGTAATCAGAGAAAAAGAGTCCTTTGATGATCTTATTAAGGGCGAAAAGGTTCTTCCGGAATCCTAATTCATAATATGAAAAAAGAAATAAATATTGTATTAGCTGAGCCTAGGGGTTTTTGTGCTGGCGTTGATAGAGCGATAGAGATCGTGGAAAAGGCTATTGAAAAATATGGCTCACCAATTTATGTTAGACATGAGGTTGTTCATAATGAATATGTAATTGAGAATTTAAAAAAAAAGGGAGCTATATTTGTTGAGGATATGAAAGAAATTCCAAAGGGAAGCCACGTAATTTATAGTGCCCACGGAGTGTCAAAATTAGTTAAAAAAAAAGCAAGTGATTTTAACCTCGTTCCTATTGATGCCACATGCCCATTGGTGACAAAAGTCCATAAACAAGTAATTCAACAAAATAAGAAGGGCCATACCATTATCATGATAGGTCATGCAGGTCATCCAGAAGTTGATGGAACAATGGGCCAGATTGATAATAAAGAAAAAGCTTACTTAGTACAAAACCTAGGAGATATAGATAGATTAGAGCTTAAAAATACAGAAAAAATTAGCTATGTAACACAAACAACCCTATCAATAGACGAAACTAAAGAGATTATTAATAAATTAAAGGAAAAATATCCTGATATTTCAGGACCAAAAAAAAATGATATTTGTTACGCAACCCAAAATCGACAAGATGCAATTAAATCATTAATAAAAGATAGCGAGCTTATTATTGTCGTAGGCTCCTCTAATAGCTCAAATTCAACGAGATTAGCTGAACTTGCAAAGCAAGCAGGAGTTGAATCAGTTTTAGTAGGGAATATAGATAACTTTGATTTATCGCTTCTGATTAATAAGAAAAAGATTGGGATAACTGCGGGAGCATCTGCACCAGAAATTTTAGTTAAAAATCTCATAAAAAAGATTAAGAGTAATTATGATGTTGTGATTGATGAAATGAGTGGAGTCGAAGAAAACATTATATTTAAACTTCCTAATATTTGAAAACTCGTAAATATAAAATACCCGTATCATCATTAATTGTGATTTATACAAAAAAAAATGATATTTTATTACTTCATCGTGCTGATAAAAAAAACTATTGGCAGTCTGTTACAGGAAGTCTTGAACCCGAAGAATCACCTTATGAAACAGCCCGAAGAGAGGTTTTTGAAGAGACCGGAATAAATCCAGATCAATATAAAATACAAGATTGGAACATGAATCATGAGTATGAAATATTTACTCATTGGAGGTATCGATATCCACCAAATGTTTCTAAAAATACCGAACATATATTTGGTATGGAACTTCCAAAAAAAATAGCTATCAAAATAGCATCAAGAGAACATATAGAATATAAATGGGCAAGTATTGAAGAAGCTAAAGGTAAAGTATTTTCATGGACAAATCGAAAAGCGTTAGAAAAATTATGCGAAATCAAATCAATTGTAAGTTAAAATTTATTTAATGAATACTTCAACTATCACCTTTGATCCATTTCAAAAATTAAAAAATGAAGATTGCCAAGAAAGAATTATTAAGGCAAAAAAAATACTAGGAGAAGATTTGCTTATCTTGGGTCACCACTATCAAAATGAAGCAGTTTATAGACATGCTGATTTTGCAGGTGACTCATTAAAGTTGGCGCAACATGTTCAAAAAGTAGAGGCTAAGTATATTGTATTTCTAGGTGTCCATTTTATGGCCGAAGTGTCAGATATCTTATCAAGAGATAATCAAATTACTATACTGCCAGATTTATCTGCTGGGTGCTCAATGGCTGACATGGCAAATCTAGCGAAAGTAGAGAGGTCGTATAGGGAGATTTCAAAAGTACTAAACTTTGATGAAAAGATTACTCCTGTTACTTACATTAATTCAGCAGCTGATTTAAAAGCGTTTTGTGGTGAACATCAGGGTATTGTCTGCACTTCAACAAATGCACCGAAAATTTTAAATTGGGCATTTGAGCAAAAAGAAAAGGCACTTTTTTTTCCAGATCAAAATTTAGGTAGATGGACAGGGTATAAGATGGGGATTCCTCTTGATAAGATGCCAGTGTGGGATCCAGATCTTCCATTAGGCGGTCTTACAGAAAAACAAATAGTAGAATCCAAAATTTTATTATGGAAAGGTCATTGTGCTGTTCATCAAATGTTTAGAGTGGAAAGTATTCAAGATTTTAAAAAACACTATCCCAACGGAAATGTTATTTCACATCCGGAAGCGCCATTTGATGTATGTAAAAACTCGGATCTAGTAGGTTCTACAGAATTTATTCTTCGTACTATAGAGAAAGCAGAACCAGGAACTGAATGGTTAGTTGGTACAGAGCTTAATTTAGTTAACCGACTTGCAAAGGAAATGAAGCATGAAGGCAAGCTTGTTAAGTTTATGTCACATGTAATTTGTGAGTGTTCAACTATGGCAAGAATTGATCCACAACACCTTGCATGGGCATTAGAAAATATAATTGAAGGTAATCCAGTAAATATAATTAAGGTTCCACAAAAGGAGGCTGATTTAGCAAGGCTTACTCTGGATAAAATGCTTGAAGTATCATAAATGGCTAAATGTGATTTATGTTCACCACCTATTTATCCAGTCATTTGGAAAAATAGTAAATTTAGAGTTGTTGAGATAGATAACCCATCGTACTCGGCATATTACCGAGTTGAGTATATTCATCATATAAAAGAAATGACAGATCTAGATGAGGCTGATAGGGGCGTATTAATGAACACTGTTTTTATTGTGGAGGCAGCAATTAAAATTTTTTATAAGCCTGATAAAATTAATTTAGCCTCTTTGGGAAATTTAACTCCACATGTTCATTGGCATGTTATTCCAAGATTTTATGATGATAATCATTACCCAGGCTCAGTTTGGTCAAAGCAAAAAAGATTTAAAAAAACTAAAATATCTAATGAGACAAGAAAAAAAATAAATACTTATATTTTAGAAAATCTAAATTAATAGACGTTTAACTTTCTTCCCATTGATAATATGTTGACTTATGATTTCATCAATATCTTCTTTATCAATGTATCTATACCATGTTTCATCAGGATAAATCACCATTAAAGGGCCTTCTTTGCATCGGTTAAGGCAACCTGCTCGATTGACTCTAGACAGATTAATGCCATACAAATTGAGAGATTTAAGTTTACTTTTCATATAATTAAAGTTCTCCTCTGCACCAAAATTGTTACAACATTGTTCCTCATTATTCCTTTGATTTAAGCAGAAGAAGATATGATATGTGAAATAGGCCATTATTTAGTCGAAGAAAAACTTTGATCCTCTATGAATTTCCAAACTCTTGTGATGTTAACCTCGTCCACCTCTCTTTTCATTTGTTCACTGAAAGGTGCGTAAGGCGATCCACTTTTCACTATTTCAGAAGCTGCAAGGTCTAAGGCGTCATTTCCAGAGCTTTTTATAATTAATATATTATGAACAGTGCCACTTGAATTAATAGTTACCTTCATAATTAGGTTACTAAAGCTGTTATTTATTTTTGCTGCATTAGGATAGTTCATAGACCCCATTCTCTCTACTTTCTTTTTCCATGCTTCAAAATATAAACGATAAATATATTCTGGAGATTTAGCAGATATGCTCTTTATTCTTACATTTTTATTTTTTGTTTGTGGTTTAACATTTAAGTCCATGTCACTTAGATTAGATAAAATTTTTATTTTATCTAAGGAGTTTTTTTCAATTACTACTTGTTCTCTAATTTTTTTTTGAGTTTTTTCAACTAAATTTTCTTTTACTATGGGTTTAATTTTTAAATTTTTTTTATCCAACTTATCATTAGATAATTTTTTTTTATTGTTGTTTGATTTTGTTAATTGCTCTTCTTTACTCTCCTCTATATTTTTTTCTATTTCTGAGGTAACGAGAATTTCTAACTCATTTGCCTGGTAACTATTTTTGGTCTTAAAAAACTCAGTAAAATCAAACTTTGCAAAAAAAACAAGATGAAGAATTAGTGAAATAATGATAGCTATTGTTATTTTAAATGCTGTAAATTTTAAGTTGCTATCGTTATTCATTTTTAAAAAAATCTAAGCATTTTTTTTGAATTCCTGAAAAATCCCCATTGCTCATAAAAACAATTTGATCATTTGGTTTTTTGTCATCCAAAATACTTTTTAGAATCCATTGAGTGCTTCCGGAGACTTTTACTTTATGTATATTTTTAAATAACTTAGCTGGATCCCAATTTAAATTATTTTTATAACAATAGACCACATCAGCTGATGAAAGACTTTCTTGCAGATCTTTTTTCATATTTCCTTGTTTCATAGTGTTAGACCTAGGTTCAATCACTGCAATTATGCGTCCTTTTTTTTGTATTTTTTTCATTCCATCTAGTGTGCTCTTGATAGCCGATGGATGATGAGCAAAATCATCGTAGATTATAATATTATCTTTATACACGCCTATTTTTTCTAATCTTCTTTTCACTCCCTTAAATAATTTTAAAGCCTCAATAGATTTAGAAATAGGTATTCCTACGTGATTTGCTGCTGCAATTGCACCTAATGCATTAGATGCATTATGATCTCCGATTAATTCCCAAGTAAGACATCCCTGTTCTTTATTTTTATATGAAATATTAATAGAGTTGTTTTTACTTTTCCATTGGTATGACCAACCTTCACCTTGATTAAAAAATTCTAATTCAGACCACGTGCCTAATTTTATAACATCATCGAGAGCTTTACTTTTTGCATTTGAGATAATACGACCTTCTTCAGGGATTATTCTTACTAAATGATGAAAATGCTTTTTTATATGATCCAGATCCTCAAAAATGTCTGCATGATCAAATTCTAAATTGTTCATAACAAGAGTACGTGGATGATAATGAACAAATTTTGAGCGTTTATCAAAAAAAGCTGTGTCATATTCATCTGCTTCAATTACGAAAAACTTAGAATCTTTGTCAGCCACTAGTCTTGATGAAGATGTTAGGTTTATTGGAATGCCGCCTATTAAGTAGCTAGGATTGAGTCCATTATGTTCTAAAATCCATGTGAGCATTGCCGTTGTTGTAGTTTTGCCATGTGTTCCAGCGATAGCTAAGACCCATTTTTTAAGCAGAATATTTTCATACAACCATTGGGGACCTGATTGGAAGGTCAGGTTATTGTTCAATACGCTTTCCATAAGAGGGTTACCTCTTTTGACAATATTACCGATGATATAAATATCTGGATTAAGTTCTATTTGCGATGAATGGAATCCCTCAATAATCTCTATTCCCTGCTCTTTAAGTTGAGTTGACATGGGCGGGTATACATTTTGATCACACCCAGTAACTCTGAAACCTTTTGATTTTGCCAGAGATGCAATCCCCGCCATAAATGTTCCACATATGCCTAATATATGAATGTGCATTTTTACCTAATGTTTGGTGAAATCCATTTCTTTAATTGTTCCTTAGATATAAATCTTCTTGCAGCCATATCATTAATTTGATCTTCATCAATTTTATCAACACTGAAATATTTTGCCTCAGGATGTGCAAAATAAAAGCCACTTACTGAAGATGCAGGCATCATTGACATACCTTCTGTCAGTTCCATACCAATTTCTTTTGCTTGTAGAAGCTCGAATATATCATTTTTAACGGTATGTTCAGGGCAAGCTGGATAGCCAGGAGCAGGCCTTATCCCTTGGTACTTTTCTTTTATCATTGCTTCATTACTAAGTTTTTCAGTTTGGTATCCCCATAAGTCTTGTCGAACCCTGTTATGCATATACTCTGCGAAAGCCTCAGCTAGTCGATCTGTGATAGCTTTGACCATAATACTGCTGTAATCATCCTCAGATTTCATGAATATATCTTCATAGATATCTGCATTTATACCTGAAGTAACAGCAAAGAGGCCAATATAATCAGTAATATTTTTTTGTTTGGGAGCAATAAAATCAGATAAGCATATATTAGGTTTTTGAGCACCCTTAATCACAGGTTTTTGGGTTTGCTGTCTCAAGCAATAGTAAGTAAAAGCTAATTCCATAGATTCATCTTTAAATATTTCGATATCATCTTCATTAATAGAGTTTGCAGGGTAAAAACCCACTACGCCATTAGCTTTCAGTTTTTTTTCATTAATAAGTTTAGTTAACATTTTTTGTGCTTCTTTAAAAAGATCAGTTGCACTTTTACCTACTACTTTATCTTTAAGGATATCAGGATATTTTCCATGAAGATCCCATGTTTGAAAGAAAGGTGACCAATCTATATATTCTTTGATTAAATTAAGATCAATATTTTTAAAGATTCTTCGGCCAATAAACTTAGGTCTTTTTGGTTTAAATTTAAGTGTTAATTTATTTTTTCTAGCTTCTTCGATAGATACAAATTTTGGGCCCTTTTTCTTTGCATGTAATTGTCGAACATTTTCATAATCTTTAGAAAGATCAACAAGATATTCCATTTTTTGTTTTGGGTCCATTAGAGATTGCATAACAGAAACTGATCGAGATGCATCAGATACATGTACAACAGGACCATCGTAATGTTCAGAAATTTTTACTGCTGTATGTGCTCGAGATGTGGTTGCTCCACCAATAAGTAATGGAATATTATTTTCTTTGAAATACGGATCGCGTTGCATCTCGCTTGCTACGTTAGACATTTCCTCTAGAGACGGAGTAATCAATCCTGATAAGCCAATAATATCAGCATTTTCTTCTTTTGCTTTTGCAAGTATCTCAGCACAGGGAACCATTACGCCCATATTGACTACTTCGAAATTATTACATTGAAGAACAACTGATACGATATTTTTTCCTATATCGTGAACATCACCTTTAACTGTTGCGATTAACATTTTTCCTTTAGGCTTAGCTTTAATCCCTGTTCTTTTTTCATCCTCCGCCTTTTCTTTTTCAATAAAAGGTACAAGATGAGCAACAGCCTGTTTCATTACCCTTGCTGATTTTACAACCTGAGGTAGGAACATTTTTCCTTGGCCAAATAAGTCTCCGACAACGTTCATTCCATCCATAAGGGGGCCTTCAATAACATTAATTGGCCGACCATTCTCATTCATAATTTTTAATCGCGCCTCTTCAGTGTCTTCTACAATATAGTCTGTGACACCATGCACCAATGCATGTTGAATTTTCTTTTCAATAGTAACGGGTGTTTTTTCATCACCTCGCCAATTTAATTTTAATTCCTCTTTTTTACTTCCTTTTAATGTGCCAGCAATATCAATCATTCTTTCTGTAGAAT
>Ga0209279_10000939_pt1 | contig 16834 bp, 14 predicted proteins | sample CoawatmetaG00DNA_3_FD_187508 | JGI IMG/M metagenome (GOLD analysis project Ga0209279, IMG submission 187508) | Marine microbial communities from the West Antarctic Peninsula - Coastal water metaG006-DNA (SPAdes) (version 2) | ecosystem: Environmental > Aquatic > Marine > Coastal ... | reverse complement strand
TGCGCAAAATTATTAACTGTTGAGTTAACAACTTGAACTACTCCTTCCCCAACAGTATAACTGTTTGCAGTAGTTGTGTTGAATGTTAGTGTTTGTGTTGGATCTAATCTATATTGTCTAAGCATATCTCCTGCTTCAGGAGTAGTACCAGCTCTATTGGAATAAAGAATTTCTATATCGTTTTGATGAAACGATTCCACATATTTATTTTGACCTAAAATAATTGGATCACCAGTATATTCACTACCTGAACTAGTTATTGTTATAGTTGAAATCTCTCCTAGTAGCTCTGATGTTTCATACGTAAGAAATTTGTCTAAGACATCATCGATATTACCAAGAACCGACTTAGAAAATCCATATCCAAGTGTAGCAACATTACTATTAGAACCGTCAATGACTGTATCTGCAAATACAACACCACCTGATCCAGTATCACCAATAAAGTCTGTATATACATTAGTACTAACTGTATTACCAACAGAATTTATTGATACACTTGTTCCGTTTCCTGATCTATTACTGATAATAACAGCGTAAGTATTTGATACAGCGCCCTTAATGAACCCTTGAGGCTCTGCCGGCCACACCATATTGTTAGCTATAATGCCTATGTTATTTGCTCGGCGTCCTATGAACGTGCCAGTTGCATAACCGTTTGTAAATGTACTAAAACTAGCATTAACGACATTGTCTTCTGCAAATCTTAGCTTAACAACAGCAGAGCTAAACGTACCGGTATTTTCGTATACTATCATAGAACCATTAGTATACGTTGTAGAATTGGTTGTCGATATTGCAGAAACTTTGCCATTAGCAACAACCCCTCCTGTTGAATTTATACCTACTACATATGAAGTTACATTAACTGTATTAACAAATGTATTTGAGGAAGATGTAAATTCAATAGTAGCTCTTGGTGAATAAATTTGCTCGTATATTTGAAACGTATTGGCCGGCCGAGTTTCTAACGGGTGAGACGTATTAGCATCATCATATACTGCATTAACATATGTATTACTAATACTATTAACTTGTAATGTGGTGTTACTTATTTGTAAATTAGATAAGGCAGAGTTGCCACTATAACCAGACCCTCCAACTTGAATTGAAACATTAGGAATACCCGATCCTGCTTTAATAGTTTTAACACGTACAACTCCTTGAGTAGACGTGTTAGCCAAGGATCTAACAATTAGTTCTTGGCCAATGCTATAATTATTACCAGCATCAGTAAACGTAACACCAGACAAAGATCCGTTTAATCTCACCCTATATGTATTGCTTGAATCTCTTATTAGCTCATCGCCGATGAAATTTCCATTCAAGTTTTCAAGAAACAATATTTGTAGTAACGTACCTTGAACATTAGTCTCAACAATTGATGTGACATACGCTGTAGCACCAGATGTTTCACCAGTAATCTTGTTACCTAGAAATGCTGCTAGCGCTGTTCCATCGGAAGTATATAACTCAATATATCTTGGAGTTACAAACTCCGCATCAGATAATTTGAATAGGTGTTCGTTTGGAATATAGATGTCTGAGTTTTTACCATAAACGAGTTTGAAGAACAGTTCTACTGCGCGCTTAGACCCTTTTGATCTGTATAGGTCTAATACGTGTTTAATTAAGAAAGGTAAATCAACAGAACTCTCGTCTGGTATACTGAATAAATACGTCTTTTTGAAATGAGTTATAAAGTCCCCAACAAGTTGATCGGGATCTGTATATTGAATTAAATCTCGAGATATTCCTAAAGCCTTGGTTGATTGTTCTAAGTATTCGTAATATGCTTTTGTAAACGCAACAAGAAGAGGCCCATCATCACGAAATATCTCAGGAAATTGCTGCTCTATAAGTGGTGAGATGTTGTCTTCAACATCATTAAGGATGGGCATGTTACAATCTCAATTCAGTAACAGCAACGGTTGTGTCAGCTGTTCTTATTCTAACAACATCGTTTCTTGCACCACTAACATCATCGTCCTTAGGTGTAGCGTAAACTTTTAAAGAACCAGACGTAGCTCCAGTAGAATATGAATTAATACTTAGTGATTGCAATGATATTGATCCTGTTGTATAATTCACTGTCCCAACATTACTGCTTAGAACAACAAGATCATCATCACTAGCAGTTACAACTTGCAATGCCCCACCACCATTATCTCTTAAAAAAGCACCATTAATATTATTAAATACAAATGATTCTGATGTAATGGCTGGAGTAGATAACGAGATATAAGCATCTTGAGTTAATTGATCTACTGGATTATCTGCTTTCAATGCATTATTAAATTCTAGAGTTTTAGTATAAGGAACTTCACCTTGTGGCTCAATATCTTTAGTCATTCTAACACGAACTTCATTACTAACAATAGATCCGTCAGTCTCATTAACCTTTTCAATTAATTTACTTTTACGGAGTGCTGCATCAAATTTATCAAGGTTATCTGTATTAAAAGTACTTATTGTATTAGAAACCAAAGTTTGTATTTGACCTAATGTCTTTTGAGTATCATTTTTATCAAACTTAACTGTTGTGTCAATTACCACATTAATGAAATCAGAATCTATAACTTCTCCTCTAATTCCAATCGGCATTTTAGGCTTTAAGAAATTAATAATTTGAGTTTTTAATGCAGAGGGTAGAACATCATATGAGGAGCTTCTTATTGCTAATTTAACAACACCAAACTGAGGAACTGGTTCATCCGCACCATCATATACGTGCATTGAAGATACATCATTAAACTCGTTTTGTGTTAATGTTATATAATCTTGTTTAGTTACTGCTCTCTCTTGAACAGCCAGCGCTCTTGGTGCTGAAAACTTAATATCATCTAAGTTCTGATTCACTGCACCGTTTGTTGCTCTAGTTACTAATGATATAGCAGCGTCGTGTCCAGCTATAGATGCCGCACTAAAATTATTTGCGCCATTGGGATCTGTGCCAGAAGAAACACGATATGTTAACTCTACAAGATTATTATTAGCCAATTGTCTACCAAACACTCCATTACCAAACACCACTTTGTAGCTACCATTAGTAGAAGGTTCTACAAAATATACATTACTTGTACCAGTAAGACTAAACAAACTATTTGCACGTGTATATTCGCTGTTAGTACTATCTGTATTAGATGTTCTTACTTTAACTGTTAAGCTAGTTAAATCTAAATCAAAATTATTAATATACGTCTGTTGTGTGTTAGGTGATGTATTAGTAATCAAGAATGCTTCTTGAACAAGTTCTCCTTCATAGATCGCAACATTAGATGCTAGATAACTATTGTTGGAGTATACAATTATATCAGTATTGGTTGAAAATGTATATGTATTATCCCCAAGAGTAGACGTAAATGATGTTAGTCTAGGAATAGTTATTTGATGTGGATTAGAGGATGGGTTAACATTTATGTTAACAAAACCAACTGCCGATCTGTACGATCTAGGCAAATAGTTTAGTGTCTTTGCAATAGAATAAACACTATCTCTAAGTTGCGCACTATCAAGAAACATCTCGGTTGCAACATGATTTAAATATACGTTGTTGTAATAAGTGTTGTACGCGAGCACATCAAGCAAAACATTTAGAGAGGAACCAGCAAAATTATAATCTGCAAAAACAGCTTGTCCTTCAAGGAATGTTTGCAGATTTGATTTGATAGTATCAAATTCTAAGTTGGCAACCGAAAATTCTGTATTGGCAGCCATTTTATCTAGTCCTTTCTATATATATTGGTAATGTTGCTTGTACCTGGCTATTTATTATAGTAAAATGGACATCAATTGATGCCCCGTTTCTATCATGATCAAAACTCATGTCAGCAAATAAGAAATCAGCTCTTGGTTCATAATTATCAAACACATCACCAATGTAATCATTTAATATTTGAGGCAATAGCGGAGTCATGTTTTCAAACAATATACCCTTAAGATTAGAGCCTATGTCCGGATTAAACAACCGCTCATACTTATTAGTGAGTAGTAAATTTTTAACAGATTGTTTAACAGCATTTTCATTTGTTTTTCTATTCAACTCTCCAGTTACAGCATGACGAGAAAAATCAGTAAACATATCAGAAAAAAATTCTAGATTATGTTTTGTTAATTCTGTTAGTTGTCCTAATTTACTCATTTAATTTTGATCCTCATTAAATGAAGGTGGCTCTGATCCAGGTGGTAAGGGTTTACCCATTTGATTGAAAAAGCTCGTAGTGCTTTTATCAAGTTTCTTGATATTTGCATTCAAACCAGGTTTTGCAGCTTCTGTTGCTACTGCGAGATTACTTATTACATTCATTAGATTCTCTTGGTTAACCGATGCCCCTGTTACTGGATCAAGCTGAAAAACACGAGCCTTACCTGGTGCCTTAGTAGGCAAAGGAGGCTTGATCAAGTCAGCAGCTACTGGTAATATATTACTTAAAAGTTTAGCTGTATCTTGAAACGCTGTTGTATTTTCTCCGGTACCTGTTTTTAACTGTCCTAATAATTTCTGTACATGTCCAACAGCAGCTTTTCGACCTTGATCGTAGGCAGCGTTAAATTCTGCTTGAGATGGAAATCCGGACGGTACCATTACCGATTCTCCATCTTCATCTACTTGTGTTTCATAAACAATATTTTCACCTGTAACAGGATCCTCTACTACTTCTGTAGTTACAGGCCCATCAAAAGTATTTATCATTGATCTACTTAGCGAAGCAAGTATACCAACATCTGATAGAAAGATATTCTTTGCTGTCGGTGCTACTTCTTTTAATTTAACTGGATCTGGTATTGCGTCGTTTACAGCATCTTGTACTGGTACTATTGCCGGCTTACCTAATTTAATAGCAATAATCTTTTCACCAATTTGTATACCATCTTCATCAAATTCCGGGACGGTGTCAAATTCAATATTTGGAATCAACGATCCTGGATCAAATCCACCTGAAGTAATATCTGGTATAGCCGGTAAAGATCCTGCAGATAGTGATGGAACAGTCAATGCTTTTTGTAATCCTCCAGCCGCATTTGTAATAAAGCTAGCTCCTGGAATTGCACCAGAAGCATCTCCTGTAACTTGGCCGGCAACTTGTGCTGCAGCAGCACTAAGTCCTCCAATATTGGGTACTGTTAACGATCCAAGAGCACCACTTGAAAGAGAAGCAACACTAGGAAGACCAGCTGCGGCGCCACCAGCTTTTTCTAATAATGATGATAAACTTGCAGAAGGAGCACCAGATAGTACTTCACCCATCATATCTTGTAGCTTGGGAAGTTTAGGCTGTAAAGCAGCAGCTTGATCAAGCAAACTTTCACCTCCGGATTTAATTGCTTCAAATGCATCATTAGTAATTGCAAAGAGGTCCGAAGGGTCGCCGGCAGCTATATCAAGTGCTTCTACCGCCGCCATCTTTAATTTGGTTGTAATAGCAATGTCTTGTAACTTTTGATCAACACCGCTGTTGACTAATTGATCTTGATAAGCTGCAATATCCATCATGGGTTTAAGTCTATTCTAGTTGATTTGATTACTGTGTTTGCAGGCAATGTATTATCCCCTACCAAAAATTTAGTAGGTGTATCGATAGTAGTATCTAACACAGAATCCATATTCAAACCAGACTTTGTATGAATGTTGACATTACTTGTTGATTTAATGGTTGTATCACCCTGAACAACAAAATTAGTATTACCTCCGGTGCTTGAAGTAAATGATTTAGACATTTTCTGTCTCTTAAATCCTGTTATATTTGTATCAACGTTGGATTGATGAATAGTATTTGACGTCCCTTTAAATAACCGTGCAGTATCACCAACCACTTCATGTTTATCATTTCCAGTAATTCTCGTACTTCTATCTTTATTGATTTGTGTTGCTTTATTTGTCAATACAATCTTTTGTTCGTTACCTTGAATCTTTGTTACCATATCTCCATCAACACGTAGATGATAATCGCCTTTTACTTCTTGATATAGATTACTTTCAACAAACAATCTAACATCGCCCTTTACTGTAAGGTTCATGTTGCCTTCAACAACAACATTCTGCCCCTTCATATAGATTTGATAATCATCGCCAACAACCTTTGTTACTCTTGAACCATCTGGTTGTATCTCATAGAATGTACCTTTTGTATGATACTGATGTATTCTTTCTGCATTAGGAGTATCATCATATTCCATAATATGACCAGACTCGGTAGAATAGACATGGTTACGAGGATAAGTAGATTTGCCAGGCTTAGTACCTTCTCTACCTTCCCAAGGCTGTCCCTTACCAGTATCGTCTGTAAAACAAGTATCACTTGCTTGCCCACCTACTCTAGGATTAGGTTCGTCCCATCTATTTCTATAATAAAATGAACCAGCTTTAACACCATAGACATTGGTTTTAGGATCTCCCAAAACAGCAGTACCATTTAGTTGCACAGGGCCATCTAATGGTCTTACCTCTTTAGCAATAGGAGGAACTGCTGTAGGTATTTCAGTAGTTCTACCATCTTGCTTTTGTGCTAAAGATTCTTCACCCCAAGCACTTTCTCCTCTAGCAAGTTTATTAACATCGCTTTGTTTTAAATATTTTTCTTTAGGATAGATTCCAGCGGGATCTGAGAATCCAACAGTCTTTGGAATTTTTTCTTCGGGCATCCCAATCATTGTTCCTAGAACAACTGGTTGTTGTAAATCAGATCCATCTAAGAATAATCCAAATACCCATGTCCCTTCAACAGGACCAGTTGGACTAATACCAATACCACTTATCGATGCGCTATTAAAAGGCATGACAGGCATCGCCCAAGGTAACATATTTGTTGGGATTTTGTCTTTATTTTCTGTATGGATACCAAAGCACCGGACTCTAACTCTACCGACGTTTAATGGATCGTTTCGATCTTCTACAACACCTACAAAATGTTGTAATGTTTGTAGAATGCCAGTTGATTTATTAAGATCAGTCATTATTAAGCTCCTGTTGCATTAGCCACACTATCTTTTAACAACTCTAATGTAGTTTCATGATTTTCTTTACTCCAAGAATGCACAACTGTATCTATAAGCCAATGACCACTAAACTTGGTATCTACTCTATCTCCGGACTCTACTGTTGTAGCTGATTGCTCTGGTACATCTAAACTAATAACTTCTCCAGGTTTCCAATCTAGGTTTCCTTCTAATGTTAATTTACATTTCATGTTAAATAATTGATGGTACCACCCTTTTCTACGGCCACGCACATGCTCATAGCCCTGCCCAACAGCACCTCCAAATTTTGTTGTGTCTTTGAAAAACAATTCAGTCCAATTTGATTTTACAAAAGAGTCTGCAAACCCCGTATCTATAACTGTTCTTTTTCCCAATGTCTCAAACCTTTCAAAATCATCAACATAATTATATCTAACATCTCTATATGTCTTTTTAAAATAATCTATAGCTCTAACTTTATTTGCATATATACCGTGATTACTATTATGACTATTATCCATACCTTCAATATCTTTTAGGGTTTTAACTTTTATATCCCAATTTTCTTTCTTTGAATCACTTTCAGCGTCCATTGCACCATATATAAGTGTCTTTGCTTTTTTCTTATTATTAGCTATTAAATATTCTAAATTTCTATAATGATAATCATCACAATCCTGATAAAATACCCAAGTATTAGATCCGTTTTTCAATCCAACATTTCTTTTTTGCGTACTACTTCCAAAAGTCCTACGAGTACACCATTTAATAGCGCTGAGTGGTTGTAAGCCCGGAATAATAAATTGTTGTGTATATTGATCATCAACTTCATCAATAACAATTGATGGGATGCTGGATCCATGAACGCTCAGCATTTTATTAGATTTAAGTGGAGTTATAATATAATCTTTAAAAATACTATTAATTGCTCTAGGGTATGTACTTTTAAATGCTTGATTAACGCTTTGATAAACACTAATCAAATTTTCTTTTGTTACACACTTCAAAACTAATGATGTTGATTGTTGCTTATCAGAAAATTCAATCCCTTCAATATTTTCAACCCAGAAATCTAAATCAATTGTCCGATGTTCTGGTGTTCTAACGACGCATTTTACAAATTCTTGTCCTTGAAATCCAACTTTATTGAATCTTGTTAAACTACCTTTTGATTCACTCATTACAATATTTAATCTAATCGAGCTATCAAAAATAGACTGCATTAACATACAATGAACATATTGGTCAGATAAATCATCCATATCTGTAATGCTACCGGCAGCATCCAGTGAATATATAGATAGTGTTATTATTTCAAGATTGCCTGGTTGTGCCATAATTAACTACTGTTAAATAAATTCTTTAGTTGTGCTGGAATAGAACCAACAAATTGTCTATCAATTAATTTAATATGTCTGTTGTTTTCATTAACTCTATCATAATAAGTATAAGCATCTACTTGGCTATAGTCACCACCGGTGATGTGTGTTAGAGTAGTGTTATGATTATATGTATCAGCTGATATTGTAATGTTTTTTGAACTATGCTCATAAAATAATATTGTTGATTGAGCAGTTGCTATGCTACCGTATTTCTTTTTTAGCCACGATTCAAGATCTCTTTGCGTTAATGCCCATTCATAATAAGGATCGAGACCAATGTTTGGTAGCAATACCAACCAAGCTAGACTGACATCATCATAATAGTTAAAGGCTACATGTTCTGGCCTATCTCCAGCAGGAACAGAATAGTCTTGCATTGAGTATATTTGATTACCAACAATCTCTCCTATTCTGATCCCTTTAGTAATATCAACAATGGTTTGATTTTTAAATGTTGTTCTAGGTAGGTGTGTTGTAAGCATTATCTATCCATTAAAGCTAGTGCGTTGGAATATTTGCGAAGCGCCAAGAGCACCTTGTGTTGGATAATCGTCTCTAGTCCAGATATCCATTTCTTTAAAAGTTAAAGTAAGATTCACACCAGCTGGTTGACCACTTTCTAGAAACGCTATTCCTCCAGGGCCATAATTAACATTAATACCTGTTATGAAAGCTGGTTTAAACAATATGGTATTCTGTCCGCCGTTTGTAGTAATACTAAGATGTGCTTCCAAAGGATACTCTAGTGTAAGAGAAGGAACTCTAATGTTAGCATTGATAGTCTGCCCCGTTCCCGCTTCCTGGGCAGTGACCACAGACACATTTGTTCCCTGTGGTCTTTTGGGTAAAGCCTCACGTCTCAAATTATTAATCATTTGTTCTAAATTGGTTGCATCAGTGGCATTAGCTGGATATATATCCCAAGAAAAACCATAATTCTTTAATTGCACGCCTTTGAAAAAAGCTGTTGCATTAGGATTAGGAACTGCGCCCAAAAACGCTCCTATTGTACCTCTGATAGGGCCAGCACTATCTCCTGGCAATATAGCATTAAATCCAGAAAGAGCATCTGCTTTACTTGTATCTCCTTGTGTCTTTTTATAAGCCTGTGTCGCCATAGCAGCTAACCCTGTTGTCATCGTTCGGCCGGTATCTCTTGCGCTACCAGCATTCATCATTTGACTACCAAGATCAGACATTGTTGAAGCAATTACTCCCCCAAGTGCACCTAGTTCGAGTTCTTCATACTGGACGTCTTGCTGATCGACTAGTGTTGCAGGAATCGGCAAGAAATAGTGTGAGGTTGTTTCCTTTTTTGCTCCACTCTTTCTACTAAATTCGTACACCTTTGTGACGATAGAGAAGTTGTAGTCATGAGGCAAGTCACCAGGAATAACAAAAACACCTTTTTTTGTCATTGTATTTTTTTTCGCTTCAATTAACGCGGCCGGGCCGCTTACGCGTGTAACACGTTCTCGATTATTGATTGCCATTTCTATATAAATATCCTCATGAGCTATAAAGGCAGATATAATCCCAAAAACCCCTATAAATATAAGGGCGATCCCACTAACATTATTTATAGAAGTTTGTGGGAGCTTAAGCTTATGATGTATTTAGATGAACATCGCGACGTGGATCAGTGGGCAAGTGAAGAGTTTTTCATACCATATAAGAGTCCAATTGATGGTAGAATGCATAGATACTTTCCAGATTTTTGGATGAAGAGTAAAACCGGCAAGATAACAGTTATAGAAGTTAAACCAGCAGCTCAGACAAAGAAGCCAGATATTAAGAAAAAGAACAAAACACCTACTGGTAGAATTAGCAGAAGGTATTTAACTGAGGTAAAGAATTATGGTATTAATACAGCAAAATGGAAAGCTGCGGAAGATTATTGCGAAGATAGGAAATGGGAATTTAAAATAATGACAGAGAAGGAGTTAGGTATTTAATGGCTAGTTATATATTTTCAGATCTTCTTGCAAAAGCTCCAGCTAGTATTAAATCAAATGCCGCCGATGCAAGAACTTGGTTATCATCTAATATGCGTCAAGTTCGCCAAAGTAGAATTCTACAAGGTGATAGGTCTAGGTTGGAAGATCATATTTCGATTGGTGGTATGTATATGTTTGTATACGATCCTAAGACAAAAGAGAAACTACCGTATTATGATAAGTTTCCTCTTATTTTTCCATTCAAAAGTGCACCAGGAGGATTCCTAGGTCTAAATTTACATTATCTACCTCCTGTAGCTCGAGCTAAGTTAATGGATGCGTTGTGGCCGCATATAGACAACGATGATCTACGACAAGATAGAAGATTAGAAATAACATATGAGATATTAAATGGGTCTTCTAGGTATCGTCATTTCAAGCCATGTGTGAAAAGATATCTAAATAGTCATGTCCGAACTAGGTTTGTAAGAATATATCCTGAAGAATGGAACCTTGCTGTGTTTCTACCAACTGAAAGATTTGCAAAAACTAGTAAAGGTGTAGTATACAGGGATTCAATTGGTAAAATATAAATGAATATCGAAAAAATAAAAAGTCAGATAAACAAATCCAATGGATTAATGCGTCCAAATTTATTTTTGACGACAATAACAAATCCTCGATGTATGATTAGTGACAGTAGAACAACAAGTTTATTGTGTAGTTCTGCTACACTACCAGGTAAAATGATTGTAGTACAACCACATAGACGGTTTGGCTACGGTACAGAAGATAGAAGAGTAACTGGTGCTATTATGCCGGATCTCTCTTGTACGTTTTTTGTTGGTCAGGATGGTGAACCTCTGGCATTTTTTAACGAGTGGTTGGAGAATATATTCTATACTAATCTAAGCAAGGGCTCTGACGGAACTCATAGAAACATACCAGTATTCAACGTTGGCTTTAGAGATAATTATATCACAACAATAGAAACAGTTTTATATGATCCAACCGGTGAACAATTTTTAAGATACACAATGTATGAAGCCTTTCCAATGCAAATTGGTGATGTAGCAGTATCGTGGGCAGAAAACGATTCGTTTTCTTCTGTAGCAATTAACTTTCACTATAGATATTATACATTAGATAAAGTATCTGCCCCTGTAGTTAATGCTAGTACTGACACTAGCAGATCTCATGGAAAGTTTGATGCTCAACTTAATTCACAAGGGCGCTCAGATCTTGTGAGTGCATTACAAAGAGCAAGTAACCACGTTAGCGACTTTGGAGTTCTGGGATCAAATCAATTTGGATATAACCTCGGCACCTAAATTAATAACTAAACTTAAATATGGAGAATAATTATGGGTCTACCAAAGCTTGACCATCCTACTTTTGAACTAACTGTACCTTCTACTCAAGAAAAGATAAGGTATAGACCTTTTCTCGTTAAAGAAGAAAAAATATTGTTAATGGCTCAAGAGTCGGGTGAACCTAATGTTTTTATTGATGCAATATCTCAAGTATTGAACAATTGTGTCATAGATTATGATGTAAAGAGTTTAACTAGTTTTGATACAGAATATTTGTTTCTAAAATTAAGAGCTAATAGTGTATCAGATCTTGCTAAGATTAATGTTTATGATACTGAGTCTGAAGAATATCATGAGGTTGAAGTTGATCTAAATTTAATTGAATGTGCTCAATCAGAACAAGAAAAATTAATTAAGCTGAATGAACAAGTTTCTATTGAAATGAGATATCCTACGTATATTGATATACTTGGTGTTGATCAAGATTCAGGTTTAGAAACCTCTTTAGAATTAATTAGTAGTTGTATCGACAAAGTTTATAATGATGAAGAAACTCTTCAACTTGCAGATTTTACTAGTGATGAGCAAGAAGAGTTTATTAATTCATTCCCTGCAGATACATTTGCAATGATTCAAAAATATTTTGAAGACATGCCTAAAGTTAAAATGGAAGTAAAGTATAAAATTAAAGTCGACGGCAAACAAAAGACTAAGAAAAAGGTGTTGGAGGGCATCAACGATTTTTTCTCGTAGCGCTGAGTCATACCAGTCTGGCAGTCTATTATCAACAGATTTTCAGCATGGCTCAGCATCATAAATACAGTATAAAAGAAATAGAAGGTTTATACCCTTTTGAACGTGATATTTATTTTGAGATGTTACTTGATTATGTACAAAAAGTTAATCAGGAACAGGAGCAACAATAAATGGCACAGAAAAAATTACAAAAAGATAGTGACTTTGCAAAATATGATTTAGATGGTGATGGAATCGTCACTGATGAGGAGTTAGCAGTGGAAGAACGTATGGTTAGACTTGAAAATGAAGATAAGAAAGAAGATGCTCAACGCAACATGGCTTGGTATGCTCTTTGCGGGATGTTGTTGTATCCTGTATGTGTTGTCGTATCAGTTGTTTATGGTATTGAATCAGCGGCAAAAATATTAGGTGATATGGCAGGAGTATACTTCATTTCTGTTGCTGGTATTGTTGCAGCTTTCTTTGGTGCTAGCGCAATGAAAAACAAAGCACCGAAGAAGTAAAATGGCGGGATTGCCTACAGTTGACCCGGGTGCTGCCGGCGGCCCGCCGCCCGAATATGACTTATTTGGCGGTCGTGGATGGGGCGGTTCGTCCAAAGCCGCGCCCACTCGTGCATCTGGCCCCAGTAGTGCCGGCCAGAAAACTATTATCAATAAACTTGATGACATTAAAGGCATACTTGCTTCAATAAAATTAGATTCTCGTCTAATAGTCAAAAACTTGCAATTTCTTAATAATGTTACTTCAGGTGAAACGGCTAGAGAAGGCCTTAGAGACCAGGATCCCCCGCCACCCGGGGGTGGTGGCGGTGGTGGCCGGCGTAGACCAATGAACATGGCAAAATCTCTTAGTAGTGCCATAAAGTCTTCATTGGGCGCAATATTTGATTGGGGTAAGTGGTTTGGACTTATTGGTCTTGGGCTGTTGTTCAAAGACCAGATTATAGAGTTTATTATAGGTGCGTTTGATCCATTAAAGGAATGGGTATCTGATTGGTGGAATAATGATGTTCTGCCAGCTCTAAAGAAGTTAGATAAAGCGCTCAATCCATTTAGTGATACAGAAGGTTTGTTTGAAGGTGCAATCAGAGTAGTTGGTGAGTGGACGACTGCAATAAAAGATAAGTTTGATAGCATGCTCACCTCATTTGATAATTGGACGAAAGATTGGTTCAGCTTTAGCATTAAAGATATGATCATGGGATCACCGGTAATGAAAAAAGTTACCAGTGTAGATGAAGATGGTGCAGTCTCGACTACGCAAGAAGCAGAAAAGAATGAAGATGGTTCTGTAAAGAGAGAAGGTGGACTAGCTGGGCTGATCACCGGTCCAGTCGATGCGGTGGGCAAGTATTTTACAGGTGTCGGCGAAGGGTTTAAACAATTTGGTGTCGATGTAGGTGTGATTAATGATGACGGTTCTCTAAAAATAGGTGGTACCCTAGGGCTTGCTGCTTTAGCCGCAACGATATTGAAAATAGGGCCGGTCAAAGTCTTTTCAGGATTGTTTAGTGGTCTTGCTAAAATAACTGGTACGATAGCAAAGGCTGGATTCTTAGCGGCAAAATCTCCATTTACGTTACTTGGCGCCGCGGTTAAACTTCTAACCGGAAAATTTAATAAGGTTAAAGTACCTGGAGCTCCTAAAATTCCTAAGGGTCTTCCAAAGACCGCTGGGCCAGCCGGCCGCCCCTTGTGGCAGGCCGCTCCAAAGCCACCGGTGGCGCCACCAGTAACAGGAATGGCGAAGATTCGAGAGAATGTCGCCAGAGGTAATACAGCTTCACCAAAACAGTTAGACAAGGCTGGTTTAACAAAAGGTACGGACGGAGGCCTTACTGATAAGAAGACAGGTAGAGCATTAAAACCTGACGACGTTGGAAAGAAATTAGACAAAGCTGGAGTTAAACCAGCACCCAAACCAGCAGTACCCAAACCAGTAGTACCCAAACCAACATCGGTGCCGGTCAGTCCTAGATCGGGCCCGGTGGCCAAACCACCAGTTATGACTGGTGGCGGCGGTCCACCAGGAGCCTCATCCAGAGGTGGAGTTTTAACAACCGCTGAAAAAATAACAAAAGCTCTAACTAAGTATCCAAAAGTTCAATTCGCAATGAAATTTGCTAAAAGAATTCCATTATTAGGAAGTTTGATTAGTGCTGGTTTGATTGGAATAACATTAGCCGATGACGAACTAAGCATGAAAGAAAAGACAGCAAGAATAGCTGGTGCTCTTGGTGGTATTGGCGGCGCGACAATGGGCGGTTTCTTAGGAGCATTGGGTGGTGGACTAGTTGGTGCTGCTGGTGGACCTCTTGCTCTAGTAAGTGGAATCCTTGGTGGTCTTGGTGGAGCAGTAATAGGTGGCCTGATGGGCGACTCTCTCTTCCATGGCATTGCGCAATACATGCTTGGTGAGAAGGTTACTGCTTTCCCAGAAATATGGCGTCCATGGCCGATGGATAATCTAGATGTTAATGCTCTCTTTAATAAAGAAACCCCGGCCAGTATGGAGAAACCAGGTGCTGCTGCTGCACCACTGGTGAGTAAAGCCGGCGAGGTCGTCGGAAAGAAGGACGGCGCAGGAGCAGCGAAAAAATATAAGACGATGCCGGAAGCACGTCAAGCAGCTAAAGATCAAGGCTTAGGCGGGGGGGTCGGCGGCCCCGGTTTGAAGTTCTCTGGAGATGCTGAAACAGGATATCAGGTTCGGGAGAGAACCTCTGAAGAACAAGCAGCCGGCGACGAGCTGTGGAACAAGAAGAAAACAGATAAGGAATCAAAGTTACAGGCCTGGAACAAAAGGCGCCGAGCAAAATTGCAAGCAACACTTGATGATCCAAAAGTAAAAAGATCCATAAAATCCAGAGCAAGAAGAAAACTTGCGATGATGGATAAGGCAGATAAATTAAAAGATCCCGGCACTCCAGGGAAAGTATCTGGAACCCTAGTAGGGGGTGAAGTAACTGAGGTAGATGGAAAGAGAGTGGAGCCTGGTGCCGTAGATAAGCCAGTTCCTAAAAAAGTATATAAGAATTCTCGTCTCGATCCAACACCAACCGATCAAGATCGCAAAGATGCTAAATGGTCTAATCTAACCTCTCAGCAAGTGGCGAATATGCGAGTCGAAGACGCAAAAGCCATGGAATTTATGGAGACTAATGCAATAAAGCAGGCGGAGATAAAGAAATCTACCCCTGGCGCCATTGCCGGCAAGGCCGCCGCCCAGACTGCAACCATAGATCAAAATGCTGTAAGAAGAGAAACACAAGGTAGTTCACAAGGAGCGGCCCAATCACCTGGCGCGTGGTCACCTAGCGGTGGCCAGAATAACAGTACTCCAATAGCGCACACCACCCCGTTGGTGATTCCAGCACCAGCTAAACCAGATTATAGATCTATGATGGATCCATTTTAAGTTAATGGAATGTGAGGAATGTGGGCGAGATGACCTACCTCTTTTAGTTTTTGTAGCAGGCCTAACTGAACCTAATAAACCAGATACAATTCATCAAATATCTGTTTATCTATGTACTCAATGTGCAGAAGCTTCGCGGACGATCCATTGAGGACCGCCCGCTATGACGACAATTAGTCGTCTGCTAGCTTCTTAAAGAAACTCAACCCGTCATCGTCTCCATCACTATCATTGGAAGTTTCATCCCATGGTGGTGCAGACTCTGATTTCGAAGGTGTCTCCAAGGTAGCGGATGGAGCATTGGTATCAGCCAACTCTTGAGCAGAAACTGTGTTAGCTGTTGAACCTCCATCCAATGCCAATACCCTATACAACTTAGTCTTCAACTCATCATAAGACTTAAAGTTCTTGGGATCGACAACATCTGAAAGAGATCGTTGCGCAGCCCAAATATCCTCGAGCTCCTCGTCATCTTCAGACAAGGGAGCTGGTTTATCAAATTCGGACTTATCATAATTACGATATCCTTCAACATTACGAATCTTCATTCGGAAGTTTGCTCCCTCCCAGAAATCAAAGGGATTAACTACTTCCTCATCATCAAACTCAGGTGACATTTGGTCATTGAGTTTATCAAAGATCCTCTTACCAAACTTGTACAAGAATACCTTACCCTCATTATCAGGGTTAGAAGGATCCTTAACAACAAAGATATTTGATACGAACGACAGACGGCGCTTTGTCTTGGAGCGTACAAAATTCTTATCAGCTTCAGTACCACTATTCCACAGCATAGTATTATACTCAGAAATCGGGCACTTTTCACCAAGAGTGGTTAGAGACTTCTCAATGAACCATCCACCAGGTCCTTGGAATCCATGATCCCAAATACGAACGAACGGTACATCTTCACCTTCCGGAGGTGGAAGGAATCGGATCATAGCAGTACCATTACCAGATTTATCGACTTCTGGCTTCCAAAAGCCATCATCGTCTCTGACAGGTCCTTGATTGAGTTTGGTGAGTTCTGACGTCAGTTTATCGAGATTCTTCTGACGATTTTTCT
>Ga0209279_10000936_pt1 | contig 16879 bp, 23 predicted proteins | sample CoawatmetaG00DNA_3_FD_187508 | JGI IMG/M metagenome (GOLD analysis project Ga0209279, IMG submission 187508) | Marine microbial communities from the West Antarctic Peninsula - Coastal water metaG006-DNA (SPAdes) (version 2) | ecosystem: Environmental > Aquatic > Marine > Coastal ... | reverse complement strand
AATTACTTGATGAGGATATATCTACTTACTTTACTACTTGACACATAGCACCTGACATACATTTATTATTTATTATTATTATTATTATTTATTAGTTATTATTATTATTATTATTTATTAGTTATTATATACATGAGATTATTAGAATTATTCAGTGGAACACACAGCGTCGGTAAAGTTGCAACAGAATTAGGATATGAAGTATTGAGTTTAGATGTGGACGGAAATGCCGATATTAATATTAATATTTTAGACTGGGATTATAAGCAATACCCACGTGGATATTTTGATATTGTGTGGGGGTCGCCTCCATGCAATACATTTAGTCATTTACGCCGTTCTTGGATAGGTAGGAAATTAAAATGCTTCGGGGATGTAGTTGTCACAGCAGAAATGTTAGATAATGATATGCTGGAAAATGGACTGCCTATTTTAAATAGAACAGAAGAGATAATTGATTATTTTAATCCTAAATTATATTTTATTGAGAACCCTAAAACGGGCAGAATGAAAGACTTTATTGAAAGACCTTATTATGATGTAGATTATTGTGCGTATGGTACTGTTTATAGAAAAACCACCCGTGTATGGACTAATAAATTGAACTTTAATGGTTTAAGATGTTCCTGTGTTGGAAAGCATAAAATCAGTGTAGGACGAGGCACAGATGGGTTGACGACACAGGATAAATACGCTATTCCTCCAAAGTTAATATATGATTTATTATTAGTTATTTAGTGTATGTGCTCTCTTTAACGCTTTTTGCCCTTTTTAACAAAAGGTCTGCCATCATGAAGCAGTTTAAGCATACCTGCACGATTTAATTTACTATATCCTTTAATACCCTTTTTTTTTAATTCTACGATTAATTGGCATTTAGTCATCATCATTATATATTAAGATGATATATTATTATTTATACATTATTATTTATCTGCACCAATTAATCGCCCGTTCCGCATATTCCACGTCATCGTAAATCTCGCATCCTCCTCACGACGCGACTTCTCCTCCTTGCGTCGCTCGCGGTCTTTAATGCGTGATGCTTCTTTTCCTATAAATGCATTTTCTCTTCTTATCAGTGTATCCGCGACATGTAGTTGGCGATGTGGGTAAAGTTTAAAAGATGTCTGAGGGTGAAAAGGTATATTACCTATCTTACCCTGTGGTGGACCTGCCCGATTTAACCCACGACTATCAAGTCCATACGGACCGGCAAATATAAATTTTGTGAGTTTTGAAGACGAGAATGGTTTAATTATACGCTTGGCAGGCACAACAGGTTCAGCAGACTTTGTGCCCTCTTTGAGTAGAAGGATCAAGTCTGCTTTGTTTAATTTACTATATCCTTTTATGCCTTTCGCTTTTAACTCTGCAATCAATTGTGGTTTAGTCATTTCTTTCATTATATAGAATCATCATATAAAAAATATTGCTATTTTTTATACGACACATTTATTTATTTATCCCATTGACAACCGCATTTAGTGTCTCCTTCTTCATAACCTTTCCAATAAAGACATACACCACAGATACTACAGTTAAAATCGTTTTGGCAACACGGTTGCCCTCCCTTTGTAATACAATTACACCTCGCAGGGCATTTATAGCACGTATTCGGTTCTTCTTCTTCTGCGACACACTCAGGACAATACCACTCAAACGAGTCGCACTTCCATCCATCCGCTTCTGCGTCATCTTGGTCTTCTTCTTCGCCGACCCCATTATCGCGCTCGGCGTGGCATGTAGAACAAGTAATCACATCTACTTCTTCTTCTTCGGCAGAATCAGGGTCGTCATTGAAGGGCGTGTTCTCGTAGGGGTGTGTGTTTGAGCGTTCCATAATTGCTGTATTATTATAGTGTATATAATAAATTTGCTTTCAATTTTATTTTCACGTGATGCAACCCCTAACCATCGTTGGTCGGGGGGGTCTATCTTTTTATGTGTTTTTTAGTTAATGGAGGCAGGCGTCGCGTGCGACAAGGGAACGGCATATACCTTCGTAGAATTCAATATCGCTTTGCATACGCTCACTGATAATTTTAAACGCGCGTTCGCCTTTCAGTTCTTCGGTCGTAAATGTGCCATCAAGTTGCTTTGTCATGCACGCATAATTCAACTGGTCATTATCTAACGCGTCGGCGACGATATTTTGGCATAATACTTTGTATTTCTTAAATTGTAAGACAGCATTCCGCGTGTCATGGTAAAACGCATAAGTCAGTATTTTGACTACAAGGCGTTCCATCACTATGGTATTTGTGCCCGAATCGCATTGTGCGAGCGACTTCTTCGCTTCTTTGATCATTGCCTTTAACGCCTTACGCCATAGTTTAGTCCCAGGCATAATATGCTGATCGTCCTTTGAACCATACATCTCGGCGACGTTATGGACCGGGTTGTAGTTGTAAATTTCCTTTTCGGTAGGCATTGTCATCGTGGTATTTCACGTGATGCAACCCCTAACCATCGTGGTCGGGGGGGTCTATCTTTTTATGTGTTTTTTAGAGTTCTTGGTCTTATTGAAAGCATTTTTCGCACATATATACCACACCGGCGTGCCGGCGAGGGTATTTTTCATTTTTAACGGCACAATTGCACCCCTCATCAGCACATTTGGGTGCCACCTTCTTCTTCGGACGCTTCTTGATCTTGATCGTGACGCGCTCGCGTGCGTCTTCTCCGGACATCATGTTGCGTTCGGCACGCAGCATATTCTGTGCCGCCTCGGAGTCTGCGGCGGGGAAGCGGTCGTCGTTGACGCCGCCGGGCGCGTGTGCGGCGGCGATTGCTTCGTGTCGTGCCTTGCGGGCGGCGCGGTTTTTCCGCATTACAGGGTCTTTGGACATCATCACAAGGTAATTGAATTCGGCGAGTCGCGCGTCCATAGTGTTGTTTAGGTAAGTAGTAAGGGATAAATTACTTTCAATTTATTTTTGCGAATCCTTGCTACGATGCCTTTTGGGTATTTCACGTGATGCAACCCCTAACCATCGTGGTCGGGGGGGTCTATCTTTTTATGTGTGTTTTAGTTTTTACCTTTCCAGAGGATTGTTTCCCCTGTTCCTTCGGTGTTGGGTCCTTCAAGTTCGCGATGTGACGCAGAACCGCGGACCCACCCTTTTAGGAGTTCTTCTTCCCCCCCTTCTTCCCCAAAGTCTGTCGCGAGGCATATTTCGCACAATGGATAATACTTCGCGCAGCGGACCCCCCCGAACGGCGCATACCATGGTTCGCGGCGAAGACCTTCCCCTTTCATGGTGTATTCGTGAAAGTCGTTCAGTCCCCAATCGCCGTTCTCATCTTGCGTTGTTTTACAACGCCGAAAGCAGGGAGTATCTGATAGTTGGTCCGTGAACCGCCACCCGTGTCGGCGGACTTCTTGACGGCAGCAGGTCGGTGGTACCACATCGGCGTATTCCTTGATAAGGTTCCACACCTTATCGTCTACGCGAATGTATTTGGTGATCTGGAACGCCTTGACGAGCGTCCATATTTCGTCGGGTAGGTAGGTGATCGTCATTGTGTTGTTGTTGCGGTAAGTAGTAAGGGATAAATTACTTTCAATTTATTTTTGCGAATCCTTGCTACGATGCCTTTTGGGTATTTCACGTGATGCAACCCCTAACCATCGTGGTCGGGGGGGTCTATCTTTTTATGTGTTTTTTAGTATAGGAGCAAATCTATGACCGACGATATATCCTCGTAGATGTAGGGTGGCACGACCTGATCTTCTGGTGCCACATCGTTCGCCCACCCGCGATCCATAACGCCTTCTTCGGGGTTTATTTCGTCGTATGTTCCTACGAAGGTATATGGGGCGACAATCTGATATACACCGAACATGTCGTCACCTTCGTCGCCGCGAATCATGTAGTGCGAATTATCAATGATAATTGGTCGGTTCACAGGCACCGAATCGTCATCATCTTCTTCATCGGTGGTTTCCCAGACTTCGCTGTCGTCACTGTCGCTGCTGCTGCTGCTGCTGCTGCTGCTGCTGTCGTCATCATCGTCGTCATCATCGTCGCGATAGTCGTTCGCGAGGTGCCAGTTAAGGACCGCGATGTGCTGCTCACTGAATGATGCCATGTGTGCTGTTGTTGCGGTAAGTAGTAAGGGGTAAATTACTTTCAATTTATTTTTCAGAATCCTTGCTACGATGCCTTTTGGTACCACGCGGTGGGACTAACGGCACTATCTACTAACGGCACTATCTACTAACGGCACTATCTACTAACGGCACTATCTATTCTTACCTACCTCAGGGGCAACATTCTGCTTCAATTTTATTTTGCGAATCCTGCTACGATGCCTTTTGAGGGCATAACGGCACTATGACGTCATAAAACATACACAGGATCGGGAGCACAGGAGAAAAGTTAATGGTCGGTTTGCCCCCGCAACAGGAATCGTGGAAACCGATGCATTAATTTCTCTCTGTGCTCCCGATCCTGTGTATGTTTTGGTACCACGCCGTGGGACTAACGGCACTATGACGTCATAATAACGGCACTATGACGTCATAAAACATACACAGGATCGGGAGCACAGGAGAAAAGTTAATGGTCGGTTTGCCCCCGCAACAGGAATCGTGAAAACCGATGCATTAATTTCTCTCTGTGCTCCCGATCCTGTGTATGTTTTATGACGTCATAGTGACGTCATAGTGCCGTTAGTCCCCACGGCGTGGTACCACGTCGTCGGGGGGTATAAACATAAAATTGAAACAGATATAAAGGGGTGGTGGGTGTTATATATAAGATGCCTTTTAAGACGAAAAATACCTTTTCGCAATACCCTTCGTCTAATCGCAAGGCACAGGATGCTGCCCCTAATTACCGCGATGCAGTCATTGAGAGTAATGTCCGATTATCGGACCGATGTGCCGAACTGGAAAAAGAACTTAATACGATTAAATCTACATTTGACGCCCTATTGTGCGAGGAGCGTGCATCGTATCAGAATGATATAGATGAGGCGTCACGCCTTCGCTCGTGTGCTCTCATGGAAGTGACGGAACTTCAAGAGGAAAACGCGGTATTGAAGGCACAACTTCTTGATGGCAAGAAAGAATCTAAAATTGAACTAATATATGATGCTACGGAAGAGGTAATCCCCTCTTCGTGGATTGAGAATAAGACTCCCCTTGTGGTGCCACTCAAGAAGAAACGCGTTGTAAAGCGTCTTAAAAAAACGGTAGAGGAAGTAGTCGCCCCCAAGGCGGAACCCAAGGTGGAACCCAAGGCGGAACCCAAGGAGGGGTGCCCGTGGGAGGAACCCAAGGCGGAATCCAAGAAGGACGCAGTCTGGATGGCGGTCGCGCGTGCGGCGCTCGCCGACAACCTGCTCGCACCCGTGGTCGCCCCTGAACCCGCCGTAGAAACTAAAGCGTGCGGTGTATGCGATGAGATTGGGTGGAATACTATGAAGAATACAGAACTTATTGAACAGTGCACTAAATTAGGAATTAAGGGTGTAAAAAAAATCCCGAAGGCGAAGATTATTGAACGCCTAATGATTCATTATAACGGCACTGGTGACGGGAGCGGGAACATCGTAGGTCTTTAATTTATCATTTATATATAATATGTTATTAATATGTATAAATAAAATGTGGTTTTTTTTTAAAAAGAAAGAGAACATACACGGATACTGTTATGAAATGGACGCAACGAAATGGAACGGTATTTATCGCAAATCTTACGAGGATTGGAAAAATAAATCAACTTTTATTTGAAAAAATTAAAATCTGAATGTAGTAATATGGAATTATACAATTGCGATTGTTTAGAGAAAATGAAGACTATGGAAAAGGATTCCGTGGACATGTTATTCTGCGATTTGCCTTACGCCCAAACAAATGCCCATTGGGACATAGCGATTGACATTGTAGAATTTTGGAAGCAGGTAAATCGTATCTGCAAACCCGAAGCGGCAATGATATTTACCTGCACGACCAAGTTCGGTGTATCGTTAATTAACAGCAATCCTAAAAACTTCCGATACGACATGGTATGGATTAAATCCGCTCCATGTGGTCATTTAAACGCACGCCGACTCCCAATGCGTAAGCATGAAATGGTCTATGTATTTTACAATAAATGCCCCAAAATATACAGCGAGAATATCGCACTCCATCACACAAAAACACTCAGAAAGACAACTAATAAAGCACGTGGCGGTGAGTGCTATGGCACACGCGACCCAAAAGTATCGGAAATGTCATCCTATGACCCGCCCCTGCCGAACAGCGTAATGAAAGAGGACGGTTGCTACAAACGCCCCACGATGGAAACATCCAACGCATACACGCCTCCGCTTCCTAATTCTATATTAGAAGTCAAATCAGAAAAAGGCAAACACGCGACACAGAAACCAACAGAATTAATGAAATGGTTTTTAAAATATTACACGAAAGAGGGCGATGTCGTGCTGGACCCAACCGCCGGAAGCGGGTCCACGGGCGTAGCGTGTGCCGAGATGAACCGCAAATTTATAGGGATGGAAATGGACCCAGTTATTTACCAGTCCGCCGTAGAGCGTCTAAATTTATAAATAATTATATACAAAATTTACATTATATAATTATTTTTTATCCTCGGCAAGATGTGGCATGTAGTATGCCACGAGCGTGTCCAGTGATGTGCCACGGGACTTTGACAAGCGGGTCAGTGCACGTATGTCCCCGCGTTGTGCGAAATACGACATTACGATTTTACATATATCGGTTTCGCCGAGTTCCTTAAAAGAATGTTTTAGGATGTAATTACTAATAGATGGTTGTGTCATTACCTTATCGGCACTATTACCAAACAGAAATCCGTCCGCTTTGCCGTCAAGAAATCCTAATAGTGCCGTTCGCATCGGTAGACTGCGAATATCTATTTTTAACTCGCCATAGGTGTCGTAAGTTTTGTAATCACGGCGAATGTAGACGACGTATGTCGGCGCGATATACATAATATTTACATTGTCTTCATCACCCGCTCGCTTCATAATGCTTCTATCCTGTGTAATAAATACATTGAGGTCACGATTACGCACGCAGTAGCGGGACAATATATAATTAATAATATAATCACGCCAATTCTTCTCTTTGTATAATTTTTTAACATAATCGTTCAATTCCGTATAACACGGCAAATAGGCATTAATCACCTTATCTGCCGCCGTATGTGCAACATCAATAATCTTCTTCAACTTTACATCACGCCAGTTGCGGACCTTTTCAATCGGTAGTCCGTGGTGCTTCCGGATTAAAACAATTACGGATACTACATTGTTTTTTGTATTCGGTGCACACGCCACCTTTTCTAAAATATCAATAATAGATTGTTCCGAACAATCTATCACTTGACGCTCGGTCGTGCTTTGCCATTTTTTATATGCCGTTCGGTATTGCTTCTTCGTAGTATCCTTTATGGTTTTATTGCGATTAATGACATACGCCAACTCATCGCTGTCGTGCATTTTAATTGATGCGACGTCAACCGCGTCTTGGTATTCAATATCCGTCATGTTATATATAGTTATATTTATAGTATTTTGTTTAAGTCAATTTTATTTTAATATAACAATATGGGTATATATAACTATATTTATATTATATAATAAATTGAGTTAAACATATTATAAAAATATAATTATATATACAATGAAGTGCATAGAGGAGATTAGTTTAGATAAACTCAATAATTTCAAAAAACTTGATTATGACACCTATTTAAGTCTATCTCCTATTAAAAAAGAAAAAGGGCACAATAAAAAGACCAAAGAAGAACATTTTAAATTAATTAAGAACTATATAGAGCGGTTCTGTGCCAATAAGGGCAGTGTAGAGCACATATACGAGCACAGCAAAAAGAATAACCCCGATTATGTAGAACGGATATTCGCTGGGCAAAGCATCCAACAGATTGATGGCGTTATTCGTGGCGGTTTATTCGGTGATACAACCACCGATATTGATATGAAAAATACAGCACCGATGACATTAGAGTGGTTATGTAGTAAAAACGATATTCTGTGTCCTTGTTTAAGTGACTACAATAAGAATGTGGACAGATATAAAACGACATACACAGGTATTAAAATGAAGGTTGTATCTTATATCAACAGCAACAAGAAGACCCGCAATGGTGCCAAGGATGAAGAAGGGCAACTGCTTAATAAATTAGATAAAGAGATTAAATCAATTCAAATACAATTGTCTCAAATTGAAATGTATAAAGAACATTTTAAATTTATTGTGGGGAAAGTCGCAGCAAAGCAAGACGATACTAAAAAGAACAATAACCTCGGGTGCTTTGTAAATAGTTTATTATGCCATTATGAAAACAAGTTTTTAGAAGTAATGATTAAATACTGCACCGATAATACCATTAAAATATGTGCGTGTATGTATGATGGACTGCTCGTCTATGGCGATTTATACGAACAAGAAGAGCACCTATCCGAAATGGCAAATTTAATTAAAGAAGAATACAATATTGATATTACGCTTACCTATAAACAGCACAATAAATCGTTAAGCGAAGCGATACTATACGACATTAAAGAGAAAGATACAAATGTTAAAGAATACAGCGTTGTGAAAGAGAAGTTTGAAAAAACGCATTGCAAAATCGTTAATCAGAGTTGCTATATCATTGAGAATTCTAATGGGGATTTTATCTTAAAAAATGAAACGGCGATGCGTGCCAGTTTTAGAGAATTAAGGTGTAATAAATATGTTGCACGGGGGAAGGGTGGCGGTATGGAAGAGGTAAGATTTATTGATGCATGGTTTGACGATCCGTCAATTAGAAACTACAAGACTTTAAATGTATATCCAAACCCAGACGATTGTCCTGCCGATATTTACAACACGTGGAAACCATACGCGGCAGAGTCGTTGGAGGGCGACTACGACCAATCTGTCGTGGATAGATTTTTAAACCATATTAAAATCTTATGTAATAACAATGAGGAAGTTGCTGCTATTATTATTCAATGGTTCGCTCATATTATACAGTATCCTGCGATTAAAAGTTTTATCCCTTGTTTTATATCCAAGGAAGGTGCCGGAAAAGGCAATTTATTAAATGTAATTTATAAAATACTCGGCAGTGATAAAACGCTGGAAACCGCTAAACCATCGCTACACTGTTTTGGAACATTTAACTCGCCTATGGCAGGTGTAGTGCTTGTAAATTTAGATGAATTAAACAAACCAGAAATGAGTAAATTTGAGGGTGAACTTAAAAATATGACGACAACCGACACCATCAACATACACTATAAAGGCAAGGACGTCATAACAATGGCGTCACACCATCGGTTCGTTATATGCAGCAATAACGAAATAGAAGCACATGAAGGTGATAGACGCAAGTATATTATTAATTGTAGTGATGAATTGGTAAATGATGTTGAATATCACACAGCGTGGCATAGGGACATTCTCAACGACGCAAATAGTATCTATTCTATTTATAGATATTTGATGGACTATCCATGTCCTGAAAAGTTTGAAGACGTCACCACATTTCCTAAAACGGAATATCAGACGGTATTGATTGAAGAAAGCAAGGATTATGTCACGCGATTTTTAGAGGATTTTGCGTTAGAGAATTGTAAAAAGACCGAGGTTAAACATACACCAATAGAATTGTTTGAATTATGGAAGAAGTGGTGTGGTACCAATGAAGCGATGCCCGGCACTAAACCTTCCTTTGAAAAGAAACTCAATCTTAAACTATTAACTGCATTTACCAATAAACGAGGAGCAGTTGGTCGGTTTAAAATAATTAATATTAAAACCTTACTTGATGAATTGAAACTTGGAATTAAAGGAGAATGCGTTATTGATACAAACGAGAGCGATAGTAGTAGCGAAGAGGAAGAGTTTGATGATGAAAATGACCCGTAAATACATATATAAGTAATTTGCCTATATCCGCTTAAATATAGGTTAGAAGTATATATCATTTAATTAAATGATATATAGTATGATCGTGGCACATATATAGGTAAATTGTATATATATATGTGCCGAATATTGCGATAATTAGATAAGCGTGTATCATTAAATTATTAATATCTTCATAAATCTGCCCTTAATTAACGGATTTAAGCGGCATTTATATATATGTAATTTTTCTATATCCCCTTATCAATTTGTATCTTTATTGTATAATAATAATAATAATAGTTAATAATAATGTATATTTGTAGTTGTATATAAGTAAATTGTATATATGTAATAGATAATGTCAGGTGCCAAGTGTCAGGTATAGTATCATACTATATAATACTCATCAACGATATTTAAGGATAAGCGTATATCGTATATATGTGCTATATGTGCTTAATATCATAAATAGTCTATTCAGCGTATATATAGTGAGAAATGAAAAATTCACGAGTCTCCTGACATGGCGTCATTTGATAATAATTTGATAATTATGAGATAAATTTATAATATTTAAGCAATATATATGCCCGTAGATAAACCTGATGAAAACCCTGACGATATTGAGGAGGAAGACCCGCCCGAATTAGAGGTAGTTGAGGACATACCCCATGTATCCCTTACCAAAAGTGGTCGTCCCCGTAAGCAAATGAGTGCGGAAGTGAAGGCGAGGAATGCCGAGAACCTCGTTATTGCTCGTGCCAAGGCAGCGGCACTTAAAAAGGCACAATCTGCGTTAAGTGCAAAAGAAAAAACGGCAGAAAAAGTCAAGAAGGACGTCGTGCGTGTTGCCAAGAATAAAATAAAAGAAGAGATCAAGGAGGCACAGGATGATAAAATTGCCGCTTACGAGCAGGACATACGCGAGCAAAAAATTGAAAAATTAAAGGAAGAGGTGGTACCAAAAGCACTACCGATTAAGAAGAAGAAAAAGGCAGTTGTGATATTAGAACAAGAGGACGATGAATCCGATGTAGATGAGATAGTTGTGAAGACACGCAAGGCAAGGCGTTCTGTCGTGGTACCAGCGCCACTGCCACCGCCCGACATTGTCGCGCGTGTGCCCGCTGTGCCGGTACCGAAGATCTACACGGACGAGGAGGTCGCAAAGTTAAAACAGCAAAAAGCACAATTTGAAAAGGAACAGAAAAAACGCGATACGCTTATGCGTGCTATATTTAATTAAATTGAAGTTAAATATAAACCTATACCTTATAATAGTAAATTATGCCAACCACTCCCACAATGAAATGCGAATGTCGTCTTAACATTGCAATCAGTTATAAATCAAAACATCTTAAATCAATGAAACATCGTAATTTAATGACTATTATGGAGGCAGCATCAAAAAAATTCAAGGAAAAACAAGTATTAGAACAGCGACTGCGGTCAGTGGGCGTGCTATTAGAACAGGTTAAGGTGTCGTAGCATCTTTATCCGCGTCCGTCTTAATGGTTTCCACAACCATCTTTTTCATCTTCGGTTTGCTCTTACATACACACTCCGCTTCCTGCGAAGGGAACACAAGATACGATCCTAAATTGTGTCTGAATGTCTGGGTGCTGCAGTCCGGAAAGAACTCAATTGCTAAACTACCATATCGCTTCTTCGTAGCGTAAGAGTGTGCTTGTATAAACTCGTCACTATCTATATTACCGCTTAACTCCTCTGCCACCTTTTTTAATTGTGCCTCGTGCTTCATGGCACCGACCAATATCAGTGTCGTGCAATTCTCGCGCATCAGACGCGGAATTCCGTTCCTGGAGCAATATGACTGCGTGGCGACTATCACTGCCATCCCAAGGGCGGTCCGCCCATCGGGTTGCTGAACATACTCGGGCGAGATAGGTGCAATATGCCTATTTAGTGTGGAACAGGTTGCTAAACCACTGCTCTCCAATAAGACTCTTGAACCGAGGCAGTCATCCAATATTAGGCAGGGTTGCGGAGGGCGCTCTTTGGCATATTTCCAGACCGGTCTTGGCGGGATGCCTTCCAAGTATCCGTAATCGTGAAATCTAAAAAGCATCTCATCAGTGAAGGTGTCCTCCCCCTTTATAATACGCATAAACTCGTTCCATTCTTCCATCTCCTGTAAAAATTCTTCCCATTCGTCACGCAGTTCGTCCACACGTGCGAGCACTTTTTCAATGCACCCAGCGGTGGGTTTATATACATTTTCATCAGGCACGAAGGGTCCAAAATATGAAATATTACTCAACATGGACGGCGTGATAATGAACACTTCGTCAAATGTATTGTTTTTGCTCGCTTCTTTTATCATCTTGGAAATTAAAAAACTTTTGCCGCTGTTGCGAGTCCCACTCACAATCATCAAACACGGTTGTTTTATCGCATGCTCTTTGGTGTCATAAGCATTTGAAACCCCCTTTTTCGGATTACACTCATCGCCATAAATATGTGCGTCTACCTTTTTCATTATATAATAATGTAATATTATTATATAACTCATTTAAACCTGTGGAGGTATAGGATTATTCGCACCTATATTCTCGGTTTCAAAATGCAGTTGGTCCCCGCAACATCCAGACCTCGTTTTGCACTTCATCCGATAAATTTTGAAAACAATCACAAGAATTAATGCAGACCCCGCCGCCTCCAATGTTAGTGTTCCCATTCCGCTAATCTCATCCATACTCATTATATAGTATATAAATAATAATATTTTAATATATAATAATGAGCGAACGGGATACTATTTTCGTAGAGGACGAAGTTCCAGGACCGCCGAGCATGATACGACGTGCGGCAACAGACGAGATGAATAATATGGAGTTTGGTGCACCGCCAAAACCGCTTATGGACAGCAGAACGCCGTATTATGCGGCAGCGGCGGCAGCACTGGCGGTGAGCGGAACAATTGCATACAATCGCTATAAACAAAGTGCTATGATAAAAGAAGAAGAAGAAGAAGATGTCCCTAAAAAATCAACCCAGCGATTAAGAGGCGATGCCGACTACCGAATGGACGGAATAGACGCGGAGGACTCGCAAGTCAAAATGATTAATTTCGGCGCTAAATTGATACAAGAAGTTTATAGTATTAGAAATACAGCACAGGGTGGTCTAAATGTATTATCACCGATTAAAGACGCTCTTACAGGTGAACGCCGTAAATATTACAACATACCCAAGGATGAATTTTTAGGATTAACCCGTTATGACACGGGCAATGATTTAGCGATGGGTTTTTACGACGACGACACCTTTTATTTTGCAATACGCGGATTAGATGTTAAAAATGACTTCCGGGACTTTATACAGGGCGGTGCGATGGCATTAAAAACGCTCAGTGCTGGCGACCCCGACGATATGGGTGGCGTGTTCAAGGACGATGTGATGATTTTAGAAAAAGCACTGCTTGCTGCCGTGCGGCAATATCCCGATAAAAAGTTCGTATTACTCGGTCATTCTCGTGGCGGGATTGCGAGTCTAATTCTCGGCAGAAAGTTAAACTTACAGACACACGCTTACAACCCAGCATCCAATCGTGCGGAGCACCATCGTGACTACGAGGGATATGACACAAGCAATATAAACATCTACACGACAAACCGCGACATGGTACCGCGCAATCTACGCAATACCGCTGGGTTCTCGCCTGAAACCCATATTAACATCATCACGCAAAACCAAGACATTATGTTTGAGCATGGCATAGGACATTTTGCCGATGCACAGGCATGGATGTCGCTGCGTGTGCGCGAAAATCCGCTAAACGAATTCTTCTCGGAAGAAGACGACGTCATAGTAGATCCGTTTATTGAGCGGATAGAATACCCAGTGCAAGCATTTAGCAATATTCCGTTTATTCCTAATAATTTTTCAAGGGTCAATTTAGACAATGAAGTCATAGCACCTACACCGAGCGAGTCAATGGACGCCGACGGCGATGGCGTTGTCACATACATAGAGTTCGTTCGCTACTGGTCTAAACGCGGATATTCTATGGATAGAATTAAGGAGATGTTTAATACAATGGATGTTAATGGAAATAATATATTAGATAGTGGTGAATTTTAATTAAAATCCTTCACAGAAAACCATGTAATAGTATAGCGCGTTCCTACAAAATCCTCGGTGCGATGGTAGTATTGATTCGCGTTAAACACGAGCGGTTTATGGTAAATATCGTGTGTATGTTCGCCGCCGTCTTCATCGTATATAATGAGTCCACCGCCGGTGTAATCGCCGAACGCTACAATCACGGAATTCCCTACATTGTTGCGGTCGCGGTGCTTGGGTGTTTTAACGCATTTTGAGAATTGGATTGACGTGTATGCGAAGGACGGGTCGTATTCTTTAATATACATTGCTGCTAATGCCATAAGCATCTGGTGCTTAATTAATTTGCTTGGTTTGCTGAGTCGTAATGATGCCGTGTAATTGTTGTGTTCGCGTATTGACCAGTCGCGAATTAGTCCCGTTATAAAGCAACGTCGCTCGGGTTCTACCTCTCCCTCTGTTGCTGAATTTAACGATTTTCTGCCGTAAGGTGTCCACGTCTTGTTCCATTTTAGTTCGTTTAGCGATTGTGTAATTATATCTAACATTATAAACAGTTTATATAATAAACCTATTATATTAACTTAATTAATGGAGTATGTTATTGCCATACCAAGTTTAAACCGACCATGTGCCCTAAAAAACAAGACCTTGGCATTTTTAGAGTATCATACTATCCCTAAATCTTCTATATATGTTTTTGTAGTAGAAAGTGAATATGAAATATATAAGAGTATAATAGGTAATGAGTATAATATTGTTATTGGTGAATTTGGTATTGCTAATCAACGCAATATTATTAGCATGTATTTTGATATGGATACATACATTCTCTCAATGGATGATGATATAAGTGATATGTATTTTTTAGAAGACGAGATTGCCCTGACGCCTATTAGTAATATACAATTAGTTATTAACTTCATAATTAACACGATGGAGTCATCTGATTTAAATTTAGCGGGTATATACCCAGTGAAAAACTCTTTATTTATGCAGGACACAATTACGACAGATTTGCGGTTTTGTATTGGGGGGTTCTTCGTTTATAGAAATAAGAAATTAATACTTAACACCCAATCGGAATCCAAAGAAGATTATGAAATGACTATTAAATACTTTATTAATGACGGCGGTGTGCTGAGGTTTAATAACATTGTCTTTAAGAGTAAAAAGCATGCTGAAGGGGGACTCGGTAAATCGCGCTCTGTTATGAACGCGTATGCGGCAGCGTATCTTGTGAATGAGTATCCTACGATGTGCGTCTACAAAAAGAATAGTGTGACAGAGGTGCGATTAAAGCGATTGTCTAATTAACGACCATAAAGTTGCCAGGCGGGCGAGGAAACGCTGGTTTAGACGAAATCTGATCAAAGATGCTCCCATTGGTTATTAGTTTGCTTGCCGTGTTCTGATTGTCCAAATCAAACTGTGTCCATCCGAGTCCGGGGCGTTGCCCATTGACCGGGAAACTACGGGCACGCTGCCCCTCGGTACCAAGTGTTTTGTTTGGGTTTATAACGCGTGGGCAAATCATGGTTGCCATGAGTTGTATAGGCATACACGACTCGTTCTGATTCGCAATGTCGTAAGTCGGCAGTTGCGCGAGATATGGTTGTTCGCCTGCCATCGGGTCTACACGTGGATCGTTCATTACTTTGCCTGTTAAAGTTCTGGCGGCATCACTGTCACCGCCTTGACCTATCTGGGTCGTTTTAGTGACATAATTTGGAACGCGGCGGGGTCTTGGGTTATTTATTCCTCCTGCGGTGGGAACCATTACTGAGGGCATTATAATATTACAATATATTTTAATATAATGTCACAATATAATATGGTGAAGATTTTTAACGATAAACAGGTTGAAGAACATTGCAAACTATGGCGCCCCATCCCGCTGTTTTTACAAGAACCGATACTTGCGGTACCGGACGGCATACGCAAGAACCCTTATACTGACCTTGTAGATGTTCCTAAAACCGATTATGTCGCGCCTCAATCTGTGCATGTTATGGCGCAAAACGCCCAGTCATTATTTAACATAATCCCGAATTCTTATATAGAGTCTTATTCCAAATTAGTTAAAAAAGAGATGATGGAAAATAACATTGAAATGGAGCGAGCATTTACCTCGTCCGATTTAGGAGATGACGACCTTGTCGCTGACACAGGTACCAGCGGACCACGTGTGTTTGATGATTTAGACAATCTAATAGAGCGCTCTACGGAATTAGGTGCCGAGCAAGTAGAGGCGATGATGGAAGGCACGGGATTGATTAAGGTAAAACGCGGTCGTGGTCCTGATAGAAAAGCACGCATACGCAGAACAAAGCGAGAGATTAGCGCCGACGTAAAATACATGGCACTTTCGGGCGAAGAGAAAGAGGAACTATCACGCAAAATTCAACCCGAGTTAATTCCGGGATTAGTGACCCAAACACGCACAAGAAGCGAGGGCGGTCAAACGGAAGTGACCGAGGCGATTTATTAATTCGTTAAATTAGATAAATATATAATATAGTATATAAGTATATATGTCGGCAACAACAAGATGCGATGCTTTAAAAAAAGACGGATTACACTATGTAGACGATGAGGGCGAAGAGAAGATAATACCGAGATGTCGCATCACGGATGAAGGGTATAAATACAATCAAAAGACCGATCAATACAAGCGGTATTTAATGAAGGAATGCTCGCAGATGCATCCGAAATTAGATAAAACCACCATAGAGATCATGGTAGACGATTATCTAAACAATCCCGAAAATATGCAGGGGGAGATGGAGAAGGACAAAGAATACATGTCTAAATTTAAAGAATAAATATATTATATTTGGTATTAGTATAATGACTACTAATACGAGATTTGAAAATCAATCGCAGCAACTCTAC
>Ga0209279_10000933_pt1 | contig 16897 bp, 22 predicted proteins | sample CoawatmetaG00DNA_3_FD_187508 | JGI IMG/M metagenome (GOLD analysis project Ga0209279, IMG submission 187508) | Marine microbial communities from the West Antarctic Peninsula - Coastal water metaG006-DNA (SPAdes) (version 2) | ecosystem: Environmental > Aquatic > Marine > Coastal ... | reverse complement strand
ATGGTAACTTGGTTGTTACTGTTGGTGCAGCAGATGGTTCTTATACAGGTAAGCGTATCTTTGCAACCAATGTGAATGGTACATTATCACAAGGCTATGCATGGCCTCTATCACAAGTATTGGCTATCCTAAAATTAGGTATGTCTAGTTCATGTGTAATGCAAATCTCAGCACGTGGTGCCCTACAGATTTCAGTAGATTCTGGCATTGCTAAGTACGACTATATCCTTCCTGCTCTAACGGTGTAATGTATGACGAATTTGACTGATACTAATGAAGACTACGCTGTTTGGCTACCTAGCATCAGCAATTTCTATAATAATATCATTACTCGCTATCATCATCAGGGGGATGGTTATTTTCCTCCTGAGCGTATCCCTGTAGGTCTTGAACATGGACTTGCAGGCTGTAATTTCTTGAAAGAAGATGATTCCTATTTTCAATATAAATGGGGATTGTATTCTATTGGACATGCACAGCGGGATGTCACTAAAACTGACAAGCGCGACATGATCATTCAACAACGTGATAGAAGTAAGACTTTTATCATGGGTGATTCTGGTGGTTATCAAATCGTAACTGGTGTTATCAAGTGCGATTGGCAGAACTTCAAGACGGATGATAGTTTACGTCACCAAGTTTTGAATTGGCTTGAGCATACCGCAGACTATAGTATGATTCTTGATGTTCCTACACTTGCAACATTGCCTCAGTATTCAGCAAAAAGTGGTATCAAAGACTTTGCACAGTGTCTTGATTATACCAAGTTCAATGCTGACTTCTTTGTAAAGAACAGAAAGTTTGAAACTAAATACTTAAACGTTATGCAAGGTATGAATGAGCAAGAATCTCGTGCATGGTATGATGCAGTTAAGCATTATCCATTTGAGGGTTGGGCATTTTCTGGTGCTTGTAAGTCAAACAAAATTGATATCTTATTGCGCAGACTAATTCAGATGCGTGACGATAAATTACTTGAGCGTGGTGAACGCGATTTAGTTCATGTACTAGGCGTAGGTAAACTTGAACTTGCTGTTGTTTATACTGCAATTAAACGGGCATTACGTGAACATGTAAACTCTGATATGGAATTTACATTTGACGCAGCATCACCATTCATTGGTGCATCTAAGGGTGAAATTTATGCTGAATCAATATACAAGAGTGATTCATTTAGACTACAGACTGCACGATTCATTAATGATAAATCATTAAAGGGTAGTACAGTACGCTTGCCTTATCGTTCACCTATAGCAGATCGTTTAACGATGGGTGATATGTGTTATCAAGGTGTCGGTGCACTTGACAAGAATGGTCAAGTAGCAAAGACAAGTTGGGATTCATTGACTTATATGTTGATGCAAGGTCACAACACCTATTCTCATATTGAATCTATTCAACGAGCAAATCGCTTTGCAGATTGTACAATGCCATTAATTGATACAGATCATAACTTATGGTCACAAGTAAGTGGTAAAGGTAAAGCACGACAGATTGATGATCATATTCCAGTAGAAGTGGTTTATATGATCAATTTCATTGAGAAATTGTTTAAGAGCGAAAACCCTATGACAATGATTAATGAGGCTGAGAGTTTGTTTGCTACATTTAGTAGACAGAAATCAGTAAAGAACAGTGACGTATTATTCACTAATCTATTCCAGATGGGCGATGATGCACCTGTAGAGTCTGACGAGGAAATTGAACAAGAAACCTCAGAAGAATTTTTAGAAACATTAACTTAAATTAAACGGAGAAATCAACATGGCTAAGAAAATTAGACTAATTGGCGATGCACAAGACGATGTAGAAAATACATCATTGACAGAAGCACCGAAAGGTGATACAATCAACTCAGGGTTTACACGTGATGAAATTGATCAGATCATGAAAACCGCAGAAGCAATTGATTGGAAATTATGGGAGTTGTTAAAATTCGCCCGTAAGTACGAAGAAGCAAATTTAACAGAAACACTTCCTTCACAGGATTAATTATATAACTTTTAACTAACTGGTATTATTATGACCACAGAAAATGAAGTAAAAACCGCACCAACAGCAGCATATTCTAATCCTGCTAAACCACATACACCACGTTTACCACCACTATACATTAGTGGGTATTATACATTACACGATATTAAGTTTGATTTGTTAAAAATCATTGAACCATACGATGGTTATATGTTTAATCGCAAAGATACTGAACATGTTCGTGGATTGTTTAATAACTTTCTGAGTGATCTGCGCCGAGCATACAAATTGCGTGAATACAATATCTACACTACGGTGAAAGATAATGCGATTACGTTTGACGTAACAGTGAAGATTCACAAAGATCGTGCAGTAAAGAAACTAAAAATCCATGTAGGTCGTTTGAACTACGTATCTCCCACTCAGTCTTAGGAATATAAGATGCCAATATCTAGTAAAATTAAACAACGCCTCAATGATGCAGATCATCGGTATTGGGCAGGAGATAATATTTCAGAATATATCATGGATGGTGAACACGAAGAACTTATTGCAGAACTTACAGAAAAGTTTGAAGATGTTCTTAGTAGTTTAGTAATTGATATAGACAATGATCCCAACTCATATGGTACTGGAAAGCGACTTGCTAAAATGTATGTTAAAGAATTAATGAGCGGGCGTTATTATCCTGCTCCTTCTGCTACTGCATTTCCAAACAATGGTGGTGATCCGTTTAAAGGTATGTTAGTTGTACGATCTGAAATTAAATCAATGTGTTCACATCATCATCAACCTGTAAATGGTGTTGTTTATATTGGTATCTTACCCGAAGATAAAGTAATTGGATTAAGTAAGTATACACGCATTGCGCAATGGTGTGCAAGGCGTGGTACACTTCAAGAAGAACTTGCAAATGATATTGCACGTGAAATTGAGAAGGCTACTGAGAGTAAGCATCTTGCAGTATACATTCAAGCCGAGCATGGCTGTTGTACCAATAGAGGCATTATGGCACATAGTTCGTTAACACAAACTACTGTACTTAAAGGTAACTTCTTTGAAAAACTATCTGTCAAAGAAGAGTTCTTTGATAATATTAAAATGCAACAAGCACATGCACCGAGGTAGATTATGAATAAGAAAGTATATTACAGTTGGGAAGACGTTGAGCATATGCTTGCGACAATCAATAATGAAATGGCTGCCGATGGTTGGCGCCCAGACTATATTGTGGGCATGTCACGTGGGGGTCTTGTACCAGCAGTGATGTTGAGTAACATGTCAGGTATTCCTATGCACCCATTAGGTAAAGACGAGACAAATCTTTGGATGTCCGAAGATGCATTTGGTTACGTATCTACACTAGATTCTAATGAAATATCTGATGTATATGATGAAATAGTACCAGATATTTCAGAAAATTTATTTGATCATCGTAAGAATATTTTGATTATTGATGATATCAATAATTTGGGTAGCACATTTGAGTGGTTAAAATCTGATTGGACATCTTCGTGTAGGCCTATGGATCATGATAGTTGGGATGATATTTGGCATGACAATGTTAGATTTGCATCATTAGTAGATAATGAAGCAAGTTTATTTGTCGATGTTGACTATGCAGCCGTAGAGATCAATAAAATAGAAAAGCCTGTATGGTGTGTATTTCCTTGGGAAGCCGAGCGTGATTATGGCAACTAGTAATGTTGCTGGTAAAACTCTCGTTTACCCGTTAACAACATCTGGGCATACTATTAGTACTCTCACCAGTGGTAATAGTATCACCAGTGGTAATGCTAGTATATATACAGACTCTAATACAATAACTAATGGTATGACAGTCAAAGGTGATCTTAATATAGGCACTGATGGTACATTATTAGTTCAAGTAGATGGTGAATCGGTTGATGTATCTGAGAAATTATCTGAAACTGAAATGCTACTAGGTATAATGACTAACTTATTGGATACTCTTATCAAAGATAATCCTGGAATCACAAGTGCAAAATCTATTGAGGAATTGATAGATCAGGGCAAAATGATGAAGAAATTATCAAAATAGAAAGGCATTTATAATGAAAACACCAATTAGATATGCAGGCGGCAAGTCTAAAGCATACAATATCATAACAGAACAACTACCTACATGCTTACCAGAAAGGATTATATCTCCATTTATGGGCGGTGGTAGTTTAGAGTCTCGTTGGTCGTCAGAACTTGGTATAGAAGTAATTGGATATGATATATTTGATGCACTTACTAATTTTTGGAATGTGTTACTAACCGATCCAGACGCACTTGCTGACAAACTTGCATTGTTGTCACCCACAAAGAAAAAATACAGAGAAATAAAAGAAATACTTATACAGTGGGATTACACGCAAGAAATGTTGTCTGGATGGAAAACAGACTATTACAAAAGAGATAGCATTACGTTAGATAATGTAACTGCCGCAGCATATTATTATCACAATCATAATTTGTCATACGGTCCGATGTATTTGGGCTGGATGTCTAAAATATATGAAAGTCAAGATAAATGGAACAATGCAATTAAACGTATAAGAGAATATAAGAATCCAAATCTTACAGTTCACAAGGGTACGTTTGATGAAGTGATACCAAATCACACGAATGATTTTTTATATCTTGATCCACCATATTATCTTGACAAAGATAAAGATAATAAAATGTTTAAGGGGTTATATCCTAATGCTAACATTGCAGTACATCATAAAGGATTTGATCATGAACAACTGAGAGATTTGTTGCATAATCATAAAGGTAATTTTATATTATCGTATAATGATTGCGAGACAATTCGTGAATATTACAAAGATTTTGAAATATTATATCCTAAATGGCATAACTCTTATGCGTATAATACTGATAAAGGCGGTAATGCTGAACGTAAATCAAAAGAAAGTCATGAAATTTTAATCTGTAAAAAATGATGAAGAAATTATCAAAATAGAGTTGACAAGTAATGATTCTTGCTGTATACTTAATATATAAGTTAATTAAACAGTGAGATCATTATGATTAAATTCAACAAGACTGTTACTGCATTATCAGTTGCATTGGCAATTGGTGTCATGGCAGTTCCTACTCAAGCAGAGGCAGCGCCTCGTTCACATTATGATTATGCATCAAACATCACCAACAATCAGTCACAAGTTAATTTTGTAACTAAGATGATTGCAAACTATACTCGCACTGCAAAAATATATGGCAATCTTATTGACAAATATGGTGCTAAGTATGGTCATTACTCTTGGTTTACTCCTATCATTGAGCGTCACGCATTCTTTCTAGAAGAAATGACGAAGTACTCACAATTATTAAATTCCATTCAAAATGATACAGTCACAGTACTGAATAAGACTGTGCGTACTGAACCATATGTGCAAACTAAAAATAGTGATCCTGCATTGATATCGTCTGTAGACACAGTTGAGAAAGAAATCAGTGATGGAATGATCTATGAATATGCTGTACTCACTCAAGTAATTGAAACGATTACTACTGTTCGTACCTACGAAATGACTGTTACCGATATATTGTACAGTGATGGTACAAAAGATAATAGTCGTATTGCTAAACTATTAGATACCACCGAAACGCCTAATCGTGAAACAACACGTGATCGTGAATTAATTCGCAGTTATGCAGTTCCAGTTGTGGTTAAAGTAGAATCACCAGTTGAAGTTGAATCAGTTGAGACAGGTACAACCACAGTTGAGATATTGACTGTTGATGAATATCTTGCTCGTGATGATGTTGATTATACTGGTACAGAAGCCTATCGTCAAGCAGCATGGAATACAAATTCACGTATCAATGCAAATTACATTGATCGCGAGAGTGGGTTAGCACAATATGCTAGTTCATTAGTTGCTATTGGTGCACCACAGGCATGGGCACGTGGTTGGACAGGTAAAGGATCTATCATCGGTATTGTAGATTCTGGTATTGATCTAGATCACAGTGAGTTTGCTGGCAAGATCATTGATGCAAAATGTTTTACTCGTTCATGCGATCTTGGATACGAGACTGTTGACGATATTACAAAAGTTAGTCATGGTACACACGTTGCTGGTATTGCAGCAGCAAGTTTAGATGGTGTTGGTACAACTGGTGTTGCACCTGATGCAAAATTATTGATTGCTAAATCAACAATTGGAACATATGGTGCGATTGATTTAAACGCTATCGTAAAAGGTGTTGAATGGGCAGCACTTAATGGTGCAGATGCAATCAACGTCAGTTCTAACTACAATGTAGATCGTACCTACCAGAATAGTGTTGTAGAAGTTGAGGCTGGTGTTTATCGTTCAACTGACACACGTGGTCGTAATGGTATGTCATTCGACAAGGATGGTTATTCGTTTCTTCTAGTTGATACATTAGCAACCGACTTAGTCGCAGCGATGAAAGATACAGAAGCAGTAGTAGTTGCAGCAGCAGGCAATCAGCGTTTAGATTATAGTACTTTCCCAGCCCATTATGCAGTACTTGAGAATGAAGATGGTACATTGGCGATGGAAGGTCGTATAATTGTTGCTGGTAGTTATGACTTGCGTAGTCAGAAAATTGCTCGTTATAGCAACAAAGCAGGCACAGTGTGTTATGACTATGATGCTACTGCCGATAAGTGTAATACCGATCATCGTATCAGTGATTACTACTTAATGGCTCCTGGTTCGTATGTTGCATCTACTGATAAAGATGGTGAGTATCGTTTGAATACTGGTACATCAATGGCAGCACCTATGATTACTGGTGCAGTCGCAGTAATCAAGCAGATGTGGCCCCACATGAAAGGTCAGAATCTTGCTAAGTTGCTACTAAATACTGGTAATAAAGATATCCCTAACTATGATGTTAATGTTCATGGTCAAGGTGTGCTAGATTTGGCAGCAGCAACATCACCACAAGGTGTGATTGGTATTCCTACTACGGGTCGCGTTGAAGGTAATAAGACTACAATGGCAAACTCTGGTACTACTAGTTTATCTGGTGCGACTATCTCAGCATTCTCAACAATGATGGTGGTTGATGATTATGATCGTGACTTCTATGTAGATGGTAATGATTTAATTGGCAGCATTGATACTCGTACAGTTCACACCACCAAAGCAGCACAAAGTGGTAAGACGTTTGATCAGTACTCAGGTTATGCTAATGGTATTCGTTTATCGTCACAAGGGCTTGATTATAGTATTAGTGATGATGGTGGTCATGTTTCCACTACAGTGAACAATGTTACATTTGGTGCATTGGTTGAGAACAAAACATTCTTAGGAAATTATGCAGATAGTATGCTGATGAATGTTGATGGCTCTAACACATTGTACATGGGTTATAATGCTGAATACGAAACAAATGGCGTGACATACTTTGGTGCAGCAAACGTTGGTGTAACCTCATTAAATGTTGATAGTAGCGCAATGATGAAGTCTTCAAGTTCATTGGTAAGTAACTCAGCGTCACTAGGTGCGAAGTTTAAAACTAATAGTGGTACATTCGGAATTGTTGCTGCACTACCTGTCGCTATCGCAAATGGTTCAGCGAACTTTGATGTAGCAGCATCAGTGTCAGACAATGGTGACATTGTGACTGATAATATGACAAGTTCATTGGCATCAGATGCACGCGAATATAATATGGGTGCATTCTACAATACTAGTCTAACGCATGACATTGGGTTTGAAATGTTTGCAGAAGCACGTAACAACTATACTGGGACAGCGGGATTATTCCAAATGGAAGCAGGCGTTACGTTAAATGGCACATTCTAATATATAATAACAATAGGGATAGGGGACGCAATGCGTCCCTTAGTCGTGAAAGGTAAACAATGATAACAACAGATATGTACAAAGACCAGATTCTGCGAGACATGGGAAAATCGCTTGGTGAAATGATCGATTCTGATATAATAGATCAACTAAATCAAGCAATGACAAATACACTGTATAATGAAATTAAAAAACTATTGACCGAACTTGGATTTGTAGAAATTAATTCATACAATACTATTCAATATATTACATTCGGACCTATCATTACGAGATTATATCCAGAATACGCTCTATTATATATTTCTGAAACTGCTAAGACAGAGAAGAATAAGTTAAAGAAGTTAGTATCGCAGTGTGATTTGAGTAAAGGAGGTGTAGTAGTTACATCTAAATTCATGACAGTATTGTATGTGAAGCATAAACAATCAGATAAGGTAAAGTTAATGTTAAAAATTGCAGGAGACAATCAATGATTATGAAAAGGTTGGTATCAGAAGATGGATGATTTGAAAATTGGTGACATCGTTAGTGTTGAGACTATTCATTTATTGTTTCAGCAAGGTCATCAAACACTATCTGCTAGTCCAACAGTTGCAGCAAGAGTATTCGCAGTTAGAGGAGGTATGCCTGCATCTTATGTATATTGTATACAATCTATGGATAAATCATATATTTGGACGGCGGGCAAGACTGAATTGACTAAGTTAACAGATCATGAAGCATTTTTAGAAGTAATGAAAGCATAACGGAATTGATATAAATGAATAACAAACAAGTAGTAGGATTCACCTGTAGTACATTTGATTTGCTACACTCTGGTCATATACAGATGTTGCGTGATGCAAAAGAACATTGTGACTATTTAATATGTGGATTGCAAATTGATCCTACCATTGATAGATCAGAGAAGAACGCACCCATACAGACAGTGGTTGAACGATATACTCAGTTACAAGCAGTTAAGTACGTAGATGAAATCATTCCATATGCGACTGAGTCAGACCTAAAAGACATATTAGAAATGTATTATATTAATGTGCGTGTATTGGGTGAAGAATATAGAAATAAAGAATTCACTGGTAAAGATATATGCAGTAGGCGTGGTATACAGTTATTTTTCAACAATCGTGATCATCGGTTCTCAAGTAGTGGGTTACGCCAGCGTGTATCAGATCGTCAACAATCAAAAAAGAAGAAATAGACTATGAAAATTAAAATTGGAAATTACCCTAGTCGGTTAACATGTGATATACATACTAGACATATGGAAAAGAAGTATGGGTTTATGTATACTGATATTAATAAAGCGCCCACTAGGTTTGATAACTTTGTAGAAGTTATTGAAGATAGTATGCAAAGTGTGTACAATGTGTTTAACTGGATATGGTTTGATAGGCGCAATCAGAAGATTAGTGTACACATAGACAGATGGGATACGTGGAGCATGGACCATACATTAGCACCTATCATACATCCAATGCTAATCCAACTTAAAGCAACCAATCATGGCGCACCTAATGTGTCATATAAAGATGTGCCTAAAGAATTGCGTCCGAGTAAGAAGCAAAGTAAAGCATACGATAAAAAAGGTGATGTTGATGATAAGCATTTTGAACGTTGGAACTGGATCATGGATGAAATGATATGGGCGTTTGAACAAAAGTTAAGTGATGATGGTTGGGAACAACAGTATTATAAATATGAAGATATTCCAGTAGATGACAAATCAGAAGACTTTGGTGAGCGACTAGGTCTTAAACTGGTGTGGGAAGACAATGAAGGTCGTGAGAAGCATCAAGCGAGAATGTCTAATGGATTTAGATTGTTTGGTGTTTATTTTGAGGCACTATGGGATTAATTATGATTGAACCTATACCAAGACAACGAATATACAAACAAGATGATATATATGTATGTATTGCATGTGATGGAATGTATACAATAGAAATGATTGATGAACATCTTATTAAGTGTAGTAAGATGCCCGAATGGGAAAAGCAACGAGCAGAACAAGAAAAAGAACAAGAAAAAGAACAAGAACAAGATGATGAAGAATAAAAGACGCAGTATAGAAGAGTTAGATGATGTGATAGACGAAATACTTGCTCAGGCTCCTACAGAGTGGTTTAGCGAAATTGATAAAATAATTAAAAAACAGTCAGATGAAGAGTCAGAACAAGATGAATAAAGAACAAATAAAAGAATTGATGGTTATCACAGCAGAAGAATGTGGTGAATTGACTCAAGCATGTTGTAAGATATATCGGTGGGATATAGACAGTATCTATGCAGACAGTTCAAACAAGCAGAGATTACTTGAAGAAGCGGGCGATGTTATGGCGATGATTTCTATAATGGTTGAAAATAATCTATTGACAGAACGAGAATTAAATGATAGAATAGACTACAAGAAGAGAAAATTAAAAGAGTGGAGTAGTTTATTTGATGAAACTTAGATACAGTGAAGCATTTTATTCGCTACAGGGTGAAGGTAAATTCGTAGGAGTACCTAGTGTATTCTTGCGCACGTTTGGTTGTAACTTTCGCTGCAAATCATTTTCAATGACGAGTGACGAGCGTGAGGCTGTTAAAGACGAGCGATATAATCCCGAAGTAAAGAAATTGATTGATGCTGGTGTGCATATAAAGTCTACTCAAATAGAAGACTTACCTATCATTCATACAGGTTGTGATACATATGCAAGTATCTATCCTGAGTTCAAGCATTTGATGTTTGATAGAACTGTAGATGAAGTAGTTGATCACTTATTATCGCTAACACCTAATGGTAAGTGGACGATGGATAATGGGCAGGATATTCACCTAGTTATTACGGGCGGTGAACCATTGCTTGCATGGCAACGTATGTATGTGGAAATATTTGAGCATCCTCGTATGAGAGATTTAAGAAATGTTACATTTGAAACAAATACAACACAGAATTTACATGACGATTTATTTGAATATCTAGATAATAAAGATACAATCATAGTTACGTGGAGTTGTTCACCTAAACTAACAGTTAGTGGTGAAGCACATGATGATGCTATCAAACCCGGCGTTGCCGTTCAGTATTCGCTTGTTACTGGTAATAACTTATATCTTAAATTCGTTGTGTCTAATGCATCAGATGTAAAAGAAGTAGATGAAGTAGTAGCAGAGTACCGAAATTTCGGTATTGAATGTCCCGTATACCTTATGCCGATTGGTGGAAGATCAGAAGAGTACAATATATCAGTGCAAGATATTGCACAGTTGGCATTAGACAAGGGTTATAGATTTAGCCCAAGATTGCACATAGATTTATATGGTAATAATTGGGGTACATAAATAGTACAAGCAATATAAAATGGAGATTTACAAAACAAATTATGAATAATTATATTTTTACAAGTGAAAGTGTTAGCGAAGGACATCCCGACAAAGTAGCAGACCAAATTTCAGATGCATTGGTTGATGCGGGATTCAAGGCTGGTAATGAAACAACACGTGTCGCAATTGAGACATTAGTTACTACCAATATGGTCACAGTTGCAGGAGAGGTTAAAAACTTCTTTGTAACAGATGAAGAAGTAGATCAAATAATTCGTGATACAGTACGTAGAATTGGTTATGAACAAGATGGTTTTCATTGGGAAACCTTAGAGATAAACAATGCGATTCATGCACAAAGTGATGATATTGCATTGGGTACAGATGATTTTGGAGCAGGCGATCAAGGTATCATGTTTGGTTACGCATGTAATGACAATGATTCTTATCTACCAGCACCCATTTACTATGCACATGAAGTTCTAAAACGATTAAAACAAGTAAAATTAAGTCAATCATTTGATGAAGTTTTAGGACCTGATGCTAAGTCACAGATATCAGTAGAATACAAAGATGGAAAGGTAGCACGTATTGATCAAGTAGTTATTTCAACGCAGCACGCAGAAGGACGCTATGTAGATGCATGTCTACTTGCTAAAAATGTAGCAGAAGTAGTGCTAGGTAAGTTAGTTGATGAAGATACTGTATGGCATCTAAATCCTACAGGTAATTTTGTTATTGGCGGACCTGATGGTGACACTGGTGTTACTGGTCGTAAGATTATTGTAGATACCTATGGTGGTTTCGCACCGCATGGTGGTGGTGCATTTAGTGGTAAAGATCCCACTAAGGTAGATCGTAGTGCAGCATATATGGCACGATGGTTAGCAAAGAATGTAGTAGCAAGTAATATGGCTACATGGTGTCAGATTCAATTGAGTTATGCAATTGGTGTTAAAGAACCTACTAGTATCTATATTGATAGTGATGGTAACAACAGCGAAATCACTTCATTCATTCGTGATAATATTGATCTAACGCCAAAGGGTATTATTGATAGGTTTGATTTGTTTAACTTTAATGGGTATAGTACGAATTGTGTCTATGGTCATTTTGGAAATAAAGATGTCCCATGGGAAAAGATAGGTTGGGAATAGTTTCCAACCACTAATATAATAAGAGGTAGTAATGTTTAAATATTTAAAAGAGTTTTTTAGCAGTTCATCTAGTGATTCTGGTGTAACTACGAAAGAGAAAGCAACAGCAAGAAATGAACCATATGTTAATGTGGTGAAAGTAAATATTGATAAAGATAATCCGTCTGATGGATATTTTGAATTAGAATGGAATCAGGTATTTATTCGTCAATTGATGGATGCTGGTTATTCTGGTGACAATGAAGAAGCGATTATTGATCAATGGTTTACTGCGCTATGTAGTAGTGTATCTGAACAAGAATATTAAAAACACTTGACAAGACGAGTACAATACTGTATAATTAGTTTATTAGATTGAATCACATAGAAGGCAACAAATGAGTAATACATATCTTTTAGTAGACGCAATGCACATGTTTCACCGAGCAAAGCACGTAGTACGTGGTGACGATATGAGCATGAAGATTGGCATGGCATTTCATATTATGTTTAATAGTATTAACAAAGTATGGCGTGAGCAGAATGGTACACACGTGGTTATGTGCTTAGAGGGTCGCAGTTGGCGTAAGGACTTCTACGAGCCATACAAGCGTAATCGTACTGAACTACGTGCAAAGAAGTCGGTACAAGAACAGCGTGACGATAGTGAGTTCTTTGAAGCATATGAACACTTTCAAGATTTCGTAACTAACAAGACAAATATGACTTGTCTTCGTCATGAAGAATGCGAGGCTGATGATTTTGTCGCACGCTTTATTCAAAATCATCCCGATGATAAGCATGTAATTGTAAGTGGTGATTCGGATTTCTATCAATTATTAGCAGAAAATGTTACTCAATACAATGGTATCACTGATAACCTAATCAAGTTAGATGGTATCGTTGATGGTAATGGTCGTCCTGTTAAAGACAAGAAGACTAAAGAACAGAAGATGCCTGGCGATCCTGAATGGTTGTTGTTTGAAAAGTGTATTCGTGGTGATACCGCAGACAATATCTTTAGTGCATATCCTGGCGTGCGCAAGAAAGGTAGTAAGAATAAGATTGGACTAGAAGAAGCATTTGCTGATAAATCGTCACAGGGCTTTACTTGGAACAACTTTATGTTACAGCGTTGGACAGATCACAATGGTGATGAACATCGTGTACTTGATGATTACACTCGTAATCTAGCACTAATTGATTTGACTGCACAGCCTGCTAATATTAAAGAAGCATTAGATAGTGTTATTGTAGAACAAGTACAGAAGCCTGCAATTGGTCAAGTTGGATTACATTTTATGAAATTCTGTGGTCAGTGGGATCTTGATCGTATTGGACAAGATGCTACAACTCACGCAAAGTATCTCACAGCCTCGTATAATAAATAATGCCTATGGAATGACAGTTTATAACTGTTAAGTGTCTCTGTTTTATTCGTATACGCTAAATAACATAGTATATAATAAATAATACGAAGTACCATATGGAGAAACTTAATAGTAATGGCTAGACCAAAACCAATCATTGTAATAGAGTATGTAGACAGAAATTACAATGCAGAGCAAATCTTAAAAGCAGATGCAGTGTATGCAGTCTACTACAACAGTTCGCCAATTAATCTAAGATCATTAAATACGTTAATTGATTATCCTGGCCCGAAGTATAAGAAGTCGAGTTTTCAAAATAGCGGGCACGCATTTAATTTATCTGATAGATTGAATGTACTGTTTAAAACAGATTTATTTACCGTAGTAAAATTAACTGAGGGAGAAGTAATTTCTCGTGGAGAGACATAGAACTGAGGCTATGCAAAATCATATAGTTGCAAGTCTCAATGATGTTACCAGTTGCGAACTGTCGTATGTAGATATATTTTATAATAAATTTACAGTACGACTAACAACAGAAGGTAAGAACAGATGTTCCAAACTTTATGATAAGTGGGAATTTCCATTAGAGTCAGATATACTAACAAGTGGACAACTGCTTAACCTAATGAGAAAAATGACTTATCCATATTATATTAGTCGTTCTAATTTGATTCTATTTTCGGAAGAAGATGCATTCATGGTAAAGTTAGCAGGAATGGATACTTGGCTACTCGGTAAATAATAAAAACTCAAAAAGACAACTTCGGTTGTCTTTTTTTATGGATAAATATTGTGATGCTTATAAACCATGTTAATTCATAAATAGATGTAGTTAAGGAGAAGATATCTAATATGAACTTATTAAAAAAGACTATATTTAAGATTACTCTAATTATGTTTATAGGTATTGTGGCATTAAATATCTCTAGTACATACGCAGCAGTAATTGAAACAGAATCAACAAGTACCAGTACAGTTACAACTAATGGTACAAACAAAACAACAGTAAAAAGCCCACCTCCAAGTGCAATCAGCCCTAGCATCAACGCTAGTAACAGTGATCTATGTACCGTAGGTGTATCTGGCGCCGTGCAAACACAGATACTAGGTATCAGTGGTGGTAAAACAGTACGTGATATGAACTGTGAGCGATTAAAATTATCTAAAACAATATATGATATGGGTATGAAAGTAGCCGCTGTTAGTGTTATGTGCCAAGATGTAAGAATATTTAAGGCTATGGAAATGGCGGGAACACCTTGTCCCTTCTTGGGAGAGATTGGTACAGCAGCACAAGAGCAGTGGGATAAAGAACCAACATTAAAGCCAGAACACATAGAGGAAACCAAGAAAGATGATACACTTAAAACTATTGGCGGTATTCTTTTGTTTTTGCTTTTCTTTATCTAATGTATACGCAACGGATATTGACAATGGTGATGGTAGTTTTACTACCATTCCGGGCGATACCGACCTAGGCAATGGAGTAATCACTGGCACATGTGCGGCTGGTGAATCTAGTGCAATGATGGTTGGTACAGATAAAATTCGGTTTGGTGGTTGCTACAATACATTCGCAATCAGTACAACAATAAACAACATATTAATACAAGAAGGTATTAGTGTGGACAAAATACATTATAGATGGAAGTATATTAATGGTTGCTTTAATACGAGTGACAGCGTGGGCAACCAATCAGATTGGTGCAATACGAATATCGCAGATAGAGTAAACCAAGAGACAGGTGAAATCCTTGACACTGAATGGGCTGATCAATTTGATATACTAACAGTTACCGTGGAAATAACCGATAGCGGTGGTAATATAATAGAAACACGTGTGTATTCATATGAAACTTGGTATGATTGGCTAAATGAAAACCCACATAGTGCGAGTGAAGAGTGGGATCAAGAAACAGGCTCACTTTGGCAAGTGGAAGAAGATTTCATTCAACTATATGATCATATAAACGGGGTAGGTAGTATATATACTCCTGATAGTTTAGGTAATGCAACGTTTAGAGTAACTGGACAAGATGGTGCGATGTGGGATGGTTACTATGGTCCTATAGTAAGCGGTGGTGAGATGTGGTTTACATATCGTTCTAATCCTTGTGCACAAACCGCAATGTACGATCCTAGTTGCGATGGTTACGCAGAAGCATATGCAACATACGAATACGATAATAATTGTAGTGCAAGCGCAACATATGATCAAGGTTGTCCAGGATACGCAGCAGCGTACTACGATCAACAGTGTAGTATGAACGCATTATATGATAGTGGTTGTCCAGGATACGCAGCAGCGTACTACGATCAGCAGTGTGGCATAGACGCATTATATGATAGTGGTTGTCCTGGATATGCCGAAGCATACTATGATCAGCAGTGTAGCATAGACGCATTATATGATAGTGGTTGTCCGGGATATGAAACAGCATATTATAATCAACAGTGCACAATAAGTCCTTTGTATGATAGTGGTTGTCCGGGATATGAAACAGCATATTATAATCAACAGTGCACAATAAGTCCTTTGTATGATAGTGGTTGTCCAGGATACGCAGCAGCACTTCTTGTACAACAGTGCGCAATAAGCACATTATACAGTACAGAGTGTCCAGGATATGAGAAAGCATACATGGATTACCAATGTGGACTTGATTCTACATATGATAGTTCATGTCCTGGATATGCAGAAGCATACCTTTTACAGCAATGTGATCTAAATACATTATATGATATACGCTGTGCAGGATATTCAGATGCATACTTAGATCAGCAATGTTTACAGAATCCACAATATGATACGCAGTGTAATGGATATATTGAACCAGTAACAGAATCACCAACCACATCACCCGTTGTAGTGGGCACAGGAACAGGTGATTCAGTTGTTGATAATATAATTGCAGCACCGATTGTAATACCCATACCAATAGAAATAGTACAACCAGCACCAGTAGAAGTCGCACCAGTGACAGCAGCGACAGTGACCGTAATACCAACGATACAACTAGAAATAGCAACAGGTGCACCAGCAGAGACAACAGAACAATTGGAAATAGCAATTGAGCAAGAGATTGCAGCAGAGTTCAGTGTAGAAGTTGATGTAGAAGTAGTTGAAGAAGTAGTTGAAGAAGTAGTTGAAGAGATTGTTGAAGTGGTTGAAGAAGTGGTTGAAGAAGTGGTTGAAGAAGTGGTTGAAGAAGTAGTTGAAGAAGTAGTTGAAGAAGTTGAAGAAGTAGTTGAAGAAGTAGTTGAAGAAGTAGTTGAAGAAGTAGTTGAAGAAATCAAG
>Ga0209279_10000928_pt1 | contig 16977 bp, 31 predicted proteins | sample CoawatmetaG00DNA_3_FD_187508 | JGI IMG/M metagenome (GOLD analysis project Ga0209279, IMG submission 187508) | Marine microbial communities from the West Antarctic Peninsula - Coastal water metaG006-DNA (SPAdes) (version 2) | ecosystem: Environmental > Aquatic > Marine > Coastal ... | reverse complement strand
GCTGAGGTGGTTCAGATTGGAGGTCTAGTATACGCTAAAGATGTTGTGTACGCTGATAAGAATGACCCTATATTTAATGTAGAGGGATATAAGGACGCGAACGGTGAGACCGTGCGCTTTCAACTTGAGGACCAACAAGAAAACGAAAACAACAACAAAGAAACTTATTCAGCTGTTGAAGATAACCAAGAGGGTTTATTTGATGCTGGTGTTGACGAACTCGTAGATATGGAGGTGTCTAACACAGACAGCTGGAAAGAACGTCCACGCACAACTTTTGAGAAGTTTATAGATCTTACAAGGCTTAAAATACAAGATAGCTTTAGAAAAGTTATAAGGGTACAAGAAGATGTTGAATACTCTTCAGGAAAGCCTGTAGGTCTTGATCAAGACTTTAGAAACGCTGAAGCTTTGATGCACGGTAAAGCTAAAGAAGAGCTAAACAAAACAGATAAAAAAGTTGCGGATATCGCGGCTAAGATAAGCGCATCAGGACTATCTGTCGAGCAGTTTAATGAACTGCTCTACGCTATGCACGCGCAGGAGCGTAACAGATTCTTAAGAGTTATATCTACAGATGTAGGTGCTAGTCTTATAGCTATGCGTAAGAAGCTAGGTATTAAGCCGTCTGAAATAGCTGAGTTACTAGGTATAAGTACTCAAGAATACAACGACATAGAAGCAAATAAAAAAGAACTTAAAACAGATGTTCTTTCAGATATACTTCTTATTTACGGGACAACACCATCTAGATTCTTCTATGATAACGCTAAAGTCAAAGAAGGCTCTGGTATGACAGACGTAGAAGCTAGAAAGATTTTAGCTAGTTATGACTTGAACCTTGCCTCACCTGATGTATCGCAGCTATCTACAAAGGTTAGAGTAGCTGTTGAGTCTGTACGTAGCTTGATGCAGGACACTAGAGACGTGTTATTGGAGTCAGGTTTAGAAACTCAATCTACTATAGATGCATTTGAGGCTGCTTACAAGAACTATGTTCCATTACGAGGTTTTGCTGATAGTGATGTAGATTCAGAGATGCTTGAGGGTGGGCGTAAACTAGAGGTTAGAGGTAGAGAAAAGAGAGCGAAGGGCCGTAGCACAAAGGCAGACTCTCCACTTACTCAGATAATTGTATCCAACACTACGAATATAGTTAGAGGGGAGAAAAACAGGGTTATGAATAAGTTCTACAACCTAGCTGTTAACAACCCTAATAAAGATGTGTATCAAGTTGTTGATCCTAAAATAACAAAAGAGTACAAGCGTGATTTACGTAATGGAAAAATCGTAACAACAGCTAAAACAATATCTGACTATCTATTAGACCCTAATATGATATCTGTTCGCGTTGATGGTGATTACAAGTTTATTAGGTTTAAGGATGCTTCATTAGCCGAAGCGCTTAGAGGCGCTAACGTCGCGAAGGCGCAATGGATGGTTAAATATATAGGGGCATTCAATAGAACCCTTAGTAGTTTTATTACTACATACGATCCTGAATTTATATTACGTAACTTCTCTCGTGATATTCAGACAGCTGTACTTAACCTGTACGCTGAACAAGAGATGACTGCTGGCTTGATTAAAGACAAGAACATTGTAGCTAATGTAATAAAAGATACATTCCCTGCACTTAGAAGCATACTAGCAGTAGAAGGAGGAATTAGTGGTAAGAAGAAAGAATCCGACAACAAAGAGATGGATCAGTACTACCGCGAATTCAAAGAAGATGGCGCAAGAACGGAATGGTTCTATAGTAAGTCTTCTGAAGAGGTGCAAAAAGATATAGAAAAACTAATATCGGGTAAGAAAGATACAGCCCTACAGGCTGCCGGTAATCTTGTAGAACGTATTAATTCATCAGTTGAAAATGCTGTACGTTTATCTTCTTATGTTAACGCTCGTAAAGCTGGGGTTTCAAGAGCTAAGTCTGCTGAGCTAGCAAAGAATCTAACAGTTAACTTTAACAAGAGTGGTGAGTGGGGACAGATTGCTAATACATTGTTCTTATTCTTTAATGCTTCCGTTCAGGGTGTGTCTAGATTGGCACGTACTTTAAAGCCTAACTACATTACAGATAGAGAAGGCAATAGAACGTTAAGAATAACTACAGCGCAAAAGATGGCTGTTGGATTGATGTTGCTAGGATCTATTATGTCTTTACTTAACGAAGGATTAAGTGATGATGACGAGGATGATGGTAAATCGTTCTATTCTAAGATTCCAGACTTTGAAAAGGAGCGTAATTTTATTATAATGAAACCTAACGGCAAAGATTATTTTAAGATTCCTCTACCTTATGGGGTCAATGTATTCTACGTTACAGGGACTCTCATCGCTGATGCGTCTCAAAAAATAAAGACACCGGGTGAGGTAGCTGGTGGCATTATGCAAGCTGCTTTAGGTTCGTTCTCTCCTATTAACTTTCCGAATAGTGATGACACTATAAACTTTTTCGAGAAGTTTATAACACCTACCATTGGTCAGGTTCCTTTAGCGTTGGCTATTAACGAGAACTACTTTGGACAAACCATATACAATGAAAACTTCCCATTTGATGCTTCTCCTAAGCCTGATTCAGAGCTAGGTAAAAAAAGCGGAAACAGATGGACAAAGGAGCTCACAAAATTCCTTAACAAAGTTAGTGGAGGTTCTGAGTTCAGGAGTGGAGAAATAGATATTAACCCTGACAAGATTGACTTTGTGATGGAGTCCTATAGTGGCGGTATGGGTAAGTTTGTAGGCCGTAGCGCAAATGTTGTAGACAAGGTAATCACAGGTAATTTGGATCAGCTAGAAGCTAGACAAATACCCGGTGTTAGAGTGTTTTATGGTCAGGTAAGTAAGTACGCAAACTTTCAGGAATTCTATACTAGATCGACACTAGTAAATCAAATGCAAGAAGAGGTTAAGAATAAAATTATCTTAGGTCCTGAAGCTAAGCGTGTATCTAAAATATTTTACCTAGGAAAGAACACAAGAAAAAAACTCTCCAACCTGAAGAAGAGAGAGGATTTTGTAATGAAAATTAAAGATCCTGAAGTTCAGAAGGTTAAAATGGAAAAGCTAGAGAAGCTTAGATACAAGCTTGTTGCTGATTACAATAAGCAGTATGAAAAATTTGAAATCGATAAAATAAAATAAGTATTATGAAAAAGTTTGCAGAGATTTTTAAGAACGACAACAGCTGGAACGAGAAAACTATTATAGGTTTTCTCTCCTTTGCGGTAATGGTAGCTGTTATGCTAGCTGATGTAATCACAGGAGCCTGTGGAAGTGACTTACCTATTAATGAGTTTACTTACAACAGCTTTGTTATAGTGACGTTAGGTAGCTTTGGTATCGCTGGTATAGAAAAATTCGCTAAGAAAGGGGAGTAATGGAACTAGAGGTTTTAAGATTTAGTAGTCAGAAAGATTCCACTAACGGAATTTTATTTTATATTGCAGAAGGCAAGAGAACATTCTTATGTTACACTCTTGAAGATGAGTACCGAGAAGATAAGATCTCAGGGGAAACTCGTATACCAGCAGGCACATATAAGATAACCCTAAGAACAGTTGGAGGATTTCACGGCAGATATGAAAAGAAGTATGGAAAAATGCATAAGGGAATGCTATGGGTGCGCGACGTTCCTAATTTTGAGTATATCCTTATTCATACTGGTAATACTGACGAGCATACAGCTGGGTGTCTTCTTGTTGGTGATAGTCAACAGGCCAACTTGGGATCTAGCGATGGTATGGTGGGCTCGTCTGTTAATGCTTACAAAAGAATTTATCCTTCGATTGCTAAGGCTATTGAAGAGGGGGAAGAGGTAGCTATTACTTACATAGATTTTGATAATGTATAAATGGAAAAGATTGAACCTGCTGGTAGTGTTGATAGTGAGCGTGTTATTGAGCTCTTGCAGCGCTCAATGGCACTTAAGGAAAGCGGTACAGAAAGACCCATTGATTCTGGAAAAAGACACGCTGGTTGTGATGGACACGGTTGTCAGCCCACCTGTGGCTATCACGGATACTGTGATTATGAGGCAACACGATACTATAACACTAGTAAAGGACAGGCTGAGAGTAAGCATAGTAAAGGTGAACGACACGATTACTATAAACGCAATATGCGACTCTGACACCATCATTAGTATTGTTGAGGTGCCTTACGAGAAGATTGTATACGTGGAGAAAGAAAAGCCTATGCAAATGCTTCAGCGCTGGCTTCTCTACGCTGTGGCAGCACTAGTAGTAGTAGGGGTGGGTAAAAGGATAATCTTTAAATAAGAAAAGCCCCCGTTAGGGAGCCTTTCTTGACTAAAGAGAAAATGGAATCTTAGTCTTCCAACACAAAGTCCGGGGAATACTTTGCTAACAATTCCGTTAACACCTTGCCTGCATCATCACGATCTATAAGGCTGTCTACCAAAGAGTCTCTAAGTATTGATGATAATCTTCTCTTAATTATACCGATGTTAGTTGTCTCCTCTTCAATCTCGTTGCTAAAATCTCTGAGTATTTCTCTCCAGTTGCTTATAGAGATTATATAATCAGAATTCATAACATCTATCTGGTTTCTTACTACTTTGATGCTATGTATAATAGTTGCGTGATTACAGTCAAAAAGTCTTGATATATCACTTGAACCCATATTAAATTTCTTACTCAATACCAAGCCAAGACACTGTCTCGAGGTGACATTCTCTCTGTTCCTCGACGAGCAAAGAGGATTGATATTGAATCTGTCTTTGTACTCTTCGTTCAGCTTTAAAAAAAGCTTCAGCGGAATCTTTGAATTCTTGTGAATGTTCATACTCTTTATTTTTAATTAATTTATTAATTTTATTATACTTCGTAACGATTCTTGTGCGTATTGTATTGACTGTTGTTAAAGGTAGATCAAGTTCTGTAGCTATCTCTTTTAATCCGTAGTCTTTTTTATATTTTAAATCAAACACAGAAAACTCTATAGGGTTTAAGGTCTTTTTAAGTAGCCCGTACATCACATCAGCTGTGTCGTCGTAAATCTTTTCTTGAGACACGCTTTTCTTTTCAACTATAGTGGAAGGCGAGTCGTAATTAGTGATGAAGTCAGAATCAGGCCTTATGTCAAGGTCTCTTTCATTGGCTGTCTTTGTGAATGATTTAAGCATAGCAAACCTGAAGGAGCTCATTACCACTCCGTATAAGTGCTCATTGCTTTCAAACTCTTTACCTTCGTTATACATTTTAATCACGGATTCCTGCGCGTAGAACGTAGCTTTCTCAACGCCTAAGTCGCTAAAAAATGAATATCCATACCTCTTAGCCACATAATATAAAAAGCGCTGATTCCTAGGAAAGAATTCGCCTAAATGCTTCTCCGTTATTCTCATTATCAATATATTTTAGATGAAGAGAGGGGCTTAAACCCCTCTCGTGAAATGTAATAAAATAATGTTGTGTTTAACTTCCGCAGCCTTCGCAGTCTGGGTTGTCAATCGAACAAGCGTTTTCATTTGTTTTGCTTGTTGTTAGTTCGTCAACGAAGTCAGCAAAGCTGTCCTCTACTTGAAAATCTTGAGCCATATAAAAATATAAAAGGGTTAAACGTAAACGGAAGCGCAAGATACAAAATATACTTATTGACTAGCTATAAACTTACTTAAGTTTGTCAGTAATTTCTGTACCTATTGATACATTATAGTATCCTACGATTTTATTGATGAACTGACGTTGACTGAATTCAGATGTCTTAGGCATACCTCTGGTCTCCCACTCAGGCTCAGTGACAACAGCTATCCTAAACACCCATACGCCACTCGGAGTAGAGTTTATATACACTGGGTCCGTTCCGAAATTTAACGCCCTTAGAAGCAGTGCGTCGTACTTCTTTTTCTCTATTAATAAATCATCATAATGCTTACGTCTGCACTTGAGTTCAATATCAATATTATGGAGGAGAGAGTAGCAATCATAGCGAGCCATAGGGTGGTCACTTTTCTCAAGGTCGGGAATAAAACTTTCCTTGAGGGCATCGAATAGCTGTTTCTCTTTTACAAACATAACGTATCTTTTATGATATCATTAAAGGATTCAAAGAGACTCATTGTGTTGTCTTGCTGCTGTTTTAATCATATCCAGCTCAGCCCTAGCGATCTTCTTATACTCTTGGATCACATCATAAAGAAAAGCCTCGTCTAGAATAGGGTCTCCGTTTTCATCGTGTACACGATCATATAAACCTGTTGTCAGGTCGTGAACCATAGATAACGCGATGTAGTAAGACTTACTAACGGATTGCGTATCCATAACACTTAATGGTAGCTTTGAACTCATTTTTCTTTAATTCAGGGTTGAACTTGGTTGATTGCGAGAAAAAATACTTCGGAGTATCGTCAATAACGTAACCATCGCTACGTAAATAATCCGCAAGAAACTTGACACAAGTAATAGCATTGTCAACGTCATACCTACAGTTATACTGAACATCAACTTTAAATCTATCCATAGTAAATTTATCGATTGAGTCAAGTTGTTCTTTAATGCTTTCGCTGTAGGACTCTTTTTGTTTTTTTCTAATTGCCCAATGCTTGCCTGAATACCACTTATTAAGACTCGGAGGTTTTGGAAGAGTGAGTGTAATTTCATTGTATTCTGGCTTCATTGTTACAAATCTAGTATATATATACTAGATATCCAAGAACTTCTGCTGTTTTTTTAGGTCTAAAGGCGTAAATAGTTTTCCGTGGCTATCTAATGACCTGAAACCTGTGCGCTCAACATTCATTTGAAACAAGAACGGATCATCTAAGGGAGTTGGTTCTCCACCAGTTTCTTGTGAACGAACTTTACGAACGTGAAACTCCATCATCCTACGTGCCTCAGCATCAGGTGCTTGTACCCTTCTGTGAAATGTTAAGAAACAATCACTACGGTTTACAAACTTGCCACCGCCTTCAGTTTGCTCTGCAAAAGGTGCAACAGGTAAGCCATCCGGACCCTTCTGTCTCTGTGCATCGGTAACTGAGTGAACATTCAACCACATAGCCATATTATGTCTATTGGTAAACGTTAACAACTCACTGGCCGCTTCGTAATGATACTCGTGCGTAGATATTGCCGCACCTTGATTCAGCTGTATCTTCAAGCTGTTGTAAGGATCTATAAACACTCCGTGGTAGTTGCCTTCGTATTGAATAAGCTTCTCAGCAAATATCATTAAGTCTGCATAGCTGTATACATCTGTATTGCTTATAACCTTGAAATGATGTGATACCCAAATAAATGCTGCTTTTCTCTCGTCATAATCCATCTTATCAATGGGCTTATTTAAAACAAACTCCATCAGTCTCATCTTTATGGATGCTGTTTTATTCTCTGAGCTGTATACTATCCATCTCCAGTTATGACGTATAGAAGAGTTAACCATCATATAGAGGGCCATTGTAGTCTTACCTACGTTTGAGTGTCCATTGATGATTACAAACTCTGACTTGTATCTGAAGTATTGGTCTAACCTAGCGTTACCAGTGTCGAGACCTTTAGGGATCTCTCCACTAGCGAACTTGCTTATCCATTTGAAGTCTGATTCAGCATCGGAAATGAATGACATATCACCATCATTGATGAGCATCTCCCGCTTTACTCTGTTCTCGCTATCTACAACGTCTTGAACAGGCATAGACTTACCACGCTCTATACCCTCTTCAATGACTTTAACAGCATTCTCTTCACTGTCTACATCACGCTTAAGAATCTCCTTAATAAGAACACGCTTAGCCTCTTCCTCTTCTACGCGACCTGAGGAAATAAAACCTCCTGCGAGGTTTGATGCCTTGAGTAGCTCAATATGTTTTTCACCATCCTCAGCACGGCGAATCATAGAGGCTAGAACAGCTAACTTGTTGTAGTCTGTGTTACGCACGTTGCTGTCCACTGCTTGGTTTTCAGTACGCTCACTAAGAACAGCTGTAAAGACCTTAGAGTCCTCGTTAATGATGATATCAGGATCATATGACTCAAAGCATAGTCGTGATTCATTCTGTCCTGTAGAATCAACCTCAAGGCCATATTGACGATCAATATAAGATGCAATAGCTCTGAAGTGATCTCTGTGTTTTCTTCCCTGAGCTATCTTTACCAAAGCCTTAAGCCCATCACCACTAGGCGATACCCAACAAGCTAGAATGTATTCATCTGTTGCTAATGCGTTCTTAGAGTGGCTTACATCGATGTGGTCAAAGTCTAATACTATTATACCGCTATGCTCCTTGAGGTCCTCATCTTTCCTTCCGTCAAACTTTCCGCTGTACATAACAACAGGTAGCTCACGCTTAGCATCCTTATCAGGAATTGGATTTCCTAGATTGTCTACGCTGTGCGTCCCTCGCGCTCTCTCTATCAAGGATTTCTGATTGCCATTCTTTATACGCTCCAGTGAGGTTTGTATTGTAGTGTATACCGGATTTACTGTCTCTTTGATGTTCTTGAACATCGTTACTGTCTTCTCTAGCATTTGAAATTAATTTAGATGTATTGCTGTCGTCGTTACAGACAGCATCAAAGCTGTCTATACTCTCCTTTCTCTCGATTGCAATAATAAGTAATGTTATATAGCCGTGCAAGTCATATAGGGTATCTATTGAATCTTTTCCTATGCCAAGGCTTTTGAGTCGCATAAGTTTGTCGTCCATACGAGCTCCTAAAGATGTCACAGCATCTCCATCTCCAAATATACCTATTGGCTCTAGTGCGCTATCTCCATAAGCCTTGTTCTTCTTAAGAAGGAGGCTCTGTGTGTTACCGCATATTCTCGTGATGTCGTCTTTAGTCATTGAGTGAGTCATTAATAAGTCTATCAATCTTTTCTGGATCAATATCTCGTATGTTTCTAAGTTTGTTACGCTCTGATACCTTTGCTTTTTGGTATTCTTTTTTTGAGCTGTCTGTCCCTAAGTTCTGGAACAGCCCTGCATTTTGACGTAGCACACAATCTATGATGTGCTTGTCTTTTTTGTTGTCAGTATATGCCATTATTTATTTTTTTTAAATTCTTTCCTAACTCTGCTTGCAGATAAGCGGTGCCATTGTCCTTTTCCTTTCAGTCTTATCTTTTTCTTTTCGAATATGCCTGTCGCTAAAGACAGGTAAGCCTGATGTTTTTCAGATGTTAGTAATACTATGCCATTCATATTGGTAAGCTCGTAATTGATTTTATTTTTATCCAGCCATTCGATCATATTATCTCTATTGTTCTTAGATCGTTGTTGACGATACTTTCTTGAAGATTCTCCAAAGCATTCGCAGAAATCTTTGTGGTGGTTTCGACAGTCCATATTACATTTTAATTAGTCTGAGGCGACGCTGATACTTGCGTATAAGCAATGCGTTATTGGTAATTGACTTTTGAATTTCATTGGTCCAACCAAACCTGCTTGCCTGTATAGATAGATTAGTATTATCAATAACTAGCATATCAAGAAACTTCTGAGTCTCTCTGATGTGTCTCTTTTTCCTTAGATAATCCTTTATCATTTTTTCTCATTTTATAGATTAAAAACCCATTCCAGATTAGAACGAGCAAACAAATCAAGACATCCTCAAACATCTTAAGACCAGTTAAAATCCTCTACCCATATAGGAGTGTTTTCACCTACATAAGCGTTAAAAGTATTGTACTCTAGATACTCTAGAGCTTCCTCTGAATCCATACCATCCTCTATCATTAAGTTTATGCAGGTGTTTCTTGAGTACACTACCTTCCAGAGGTTAGGATCAAAGCCTATTATAGCTCCGTCTAAATTGTCTGCAAAAAGTATATCCTCGCTATCAGCATAATGCTCTATAATTAAGTCTTTGATATTCATTCTAAGTCTTTTAATTTGTTCTTAACCTCAAGGTATAATAATCTTTCTCTTCTAACGATGTAGAAGCACATTATCGTCACTATAGTGAGTACAAGCATTTAATTTTCCTTTTAGTGTTGGGTAATTTTTATCAATAAACAGATAAAGATATTTAGTCGTACAGCCTAATTTTTTCGCTGCTTCCTTCTTGGTTTTAAACCTTTTTAAGGCGATGTTCACAAGGAATTTTTTGTTCTCTACTATGTTGAGGTTATCCTCACTAATCATTTTCGATTCCATCTCTATCTAAGTCTCTCTGCATTAATTTTATGATCTTAGCATTATAGATATGCTCCTGTTCGTCTGACGGGTCAGATATTATGTAGTCTTTCATCTCTCTTTGGTTTTAAAGGTTAAAAAAAAGGGGTCAGGGCGTATTTAACCTAAAGCGTTTTCCCTACACGGGATTAGTTTAAGATAACCTGCCCCTCTTTTTGCTATCTGATATCTTCAACAGCTATCCTGAGCATTGACAACTCATCTGTATCCATATCCAATACCATATCTATATTGCCTTGCAGCCTGTTGAATAACATATCATCAGTTGAATCTAGACTCTCTACTGGAGCCTTTAACGCGATCTCAATAGACTTCTCAAGTGCAGTCATTTGATTCTTAACGCGTTGCTTGTAGATTACGGTACCTTTAAGCAGGTCCATTTGCTCGAGCGTTAGCTGTAGTAAGGCTAAAAGCTTTATAGCTTCTTTTATTGTTTTTAGATCTGTCATAATCCCTTTTTTCTATCAAGCCACTTGACATACATCTTTGCTGTCCAAGATTGGCGTTGTCGTTTATTAGGGTACAACTTTTTTAACCTAGCATTCGCGATGCGTAGGAACTGTTTCATATTTTCCATAGTTTATTGCCAGTAAATGAATATTTGATCGCTACCAGTTTGTGGTTCCGATTCTTTCTCGGGAATGGACTCTGTCGATTCTAAGACCTCTTTGTCCTTTGTACTTGGATCCGTACAGCTCATCATTGAGTCTGCTGTTGGTTTTGATGTCATCTTTAAGTATTCTGTTGTGATCCTCTATGAAAGTGACCACCCAAGTGTCTATCTTTCTCCAACTTTTAGCTTTGAAATAAGCTACCTCGACCTTTAGATAATAAATAGGAAGACGGAGCCTCTCAGCTCCGTCCCCTAGTGTTATAACCTGATTAGAACGGAAGTCCGCCATCAGGAGTTGTTGGGTTATGTGTAGCTGTTGTAGCTCCACCTTTAGCTTCCCAAGTGTCTAGCTCTAGGTAGTAGTTACCACCTTTTGCTTGTTTAATGTCTAGGTTTACCCATCCATTCTTTTGCTTTGCTTGTAAAAAAGCAACAGCTTCATCCACCTTGATAGATTGCTTACCAATCACGAAATCAGGTGAGTTTGGATTCTTTTTAAAAGAAAATCCATTTGCGAAGATTTTGTCCTCTGCCATAATCAATTGAGTTTAATTTGAGACAAATATATAGTGTCTCGGGTTATTAAAAAAATTATTCACGTTAAATCTCTCCGTAGAGAGCAAATGTAGCTGTATCCTTTTTAGGATCCCTTAGCCACCTATTGATGTTTTCAACAGCTGACCAAAACTTATTCCGTCCAGACTCAATGATCTGAGGTGAAGCCTTGTAGACAGCACACAGGTAAGGTTTAGTCTTGCCTTGAGCGACCCAATAGAAGGTCTCAACATCAGCAACAGTACTATAGATATAGGCTTGTATGTCGTAATCAAAAGACTTTACATCGTACCTAAATCCTGACACACTCCTAGTTGATTTGCTATCTGTTACAAAGCCATCACCTAGCACATCATAGAACCCTCTTACAGGAACATCTTCTATCCAAGTGTTAAATTCCACCTGTGGCGTTCCTTTAAGGAAACTCCTTACAGGTATAATCTCACCTGTAACAGGATCAGCAACTTCAGAAGCATCTAGCCTCTTAATCATATCGATAGCCATTTGCCAATCATCTTCAGAAACTTGAGACTTACCTCCAGAATCTTGTGACTCTTTCCACTCCTTATACACTTTAGATGCTCTAGGGTTTTTGTACTGACCCTCTAGCTGTTGCACGATAGATGTATCGTCTAGCACGTAAAAAATGTCTTTCACTGTTTCGGGCTCTAGCAACATAGCATCATACAAGGATCCGAAAGATAACGCGGGACTGCTCTTTCTTAGTAGCCCACGTATATATAGTTCAAACAGCTTCATATCTTGCTGTTTACTGCCGTCAGCAGCGTACTTAAGAGCTGAGTAAGACAGGTATGGTTTACCTGTCCTCTCAACTAATAATTTAGCAAATTCCATTATAAAACAGTGTTTGTTTCAGTATCGTATAAACCACCCTCGTGCCATTCATACTCTTTACCCTTGTATAAAACAATAGTTCCTTCAGTAAGGACTTCAAGATTTATAACAAGTTCATTGTTTTCAAGAACAGCCATTATGGTAAATCTGCTACTATATCCTCAATAAGATTAGCCAACTCCGCTTGGGTAACTGGTTCGTTTTCAGATTGTTGATTATCGTAAAAAACTTTAAGAAAAAATTCTAACCTTATACGTAGATCAATAAGGTGTTGCTCAGGTGTTGTGTTTTCTTCTAGGTAACCCATTACATAAGTTTCTTTAGTGCCGCGACCTGAGGTGCTGAGAATTTACTTCCGTACTTGTCTAATATCATCTGTAGCACAGCGCCTTTCTTGTCGTCAGGAGAAGCGTTTAGATAGTCAACAGACTGCTGAAAGCTATCTTCATTTTTCACTGGTGAGCCAGTAGGTGTTTTAGCTGTTGTGCCTTTGTTGTGACCATTGGTAGCATCTGCATCTGCAGTGTCATCAATAAGTAACAGGTTACCTAGGGCGTACTTCTTTCCGTAAGAAGAAGCCGATCCGAAGGCTTGAGGCTTTTGCATACCCTTCTGCGCTAAGTCAACACCTACGACAGCTGTTGCCTTTATTGTGGTATCGGACTCACAATCGTGGGCAGTAGCTGTTGAGACTATGATAGGTGTGCCACCATCTGCAAACCCTTGTACATCTTCCCTGATTGTAAAGTACACCTTATACTTACTGTTAAAAGGTTTCAGCCCTTCTAGTATGTCTTCAGCGCTACGGAAATTGTACTTTCCGAATGCATTAAATCGGCTTTTCTTAGCCTTGAATTCTTGCTGTATCAACGACAGCTTCTCTCCTAAAGTCATATATGTTAATTTAAATTAGACTATTAATTGAATCGCAAGATAATGATTATCAGTTATCTATGCAAGTTTTTTGATATAAATATCTTCTCAGGATACGTGCTTAGGGCTTTGGGAGCCCCTGCACTTAATCCTTTTATAAGAACCATTCAGTGACCAAGTAGGTGGTAGGTCTCAAAACCTACTACCATCATTCAAGTGGGTTATATGCTTAGAGGATAGATTCTGAGTGAACAGCTGAGCTTACCCAAGTCAAGTAAAAAGACCCCCCTTTCCCCCCATAAGAAGGGAAACAAGAAACACTCAACTCGGGTATATGCTTATCGTATGAGTTCATCGCTCACAGCATCGCACACCTATAGACGCAAGTCTCCACGCCGTCACTGTTTAATCAAACAGCTAGTTGAATATGCTTTTGTTATTTCGGTGCATATAATTCATCCGAAACATTGGCGAAGCTATCAGTAACCATCTCTTCCAAACGTAAGGGCTTTGTTTAGTGTTGCGCCTCAATACTCAGCAACAAAAAAGACCCTATCAATTTCACCGCCTCGCCCTCGGTTACTCTCGATAAAGTCTTAAATGTATGCTTCTAAAACAATCACAGCGGCGAGAAGGATTGTTTGTTGATGCAAATATACGTTAAATATTTTAAATACCTAACGTATTACTCGCAGTTACTTTTGTGTTGCTTTGTGAACACCTCTATCTGTCCCATAAGAGCCTCTAATCTAGCTAGGTCGTAGACATCTAATTCTCTGTCTGATACATCTGCTCTTGACTTTATGCGCTCTATCAGGGCGTACATATCGTCTTTTAAGTCTTGTAGTGTCATATTTGTTGCCTTAAGTAAGTATATATATTCATTGGTATTGCGACGATCCAATATCCGATTATCAAAGGACATAGGAGTAATGAGATAACCACAACTATGACGTTAGGGTTTCTTCGTATTATCTTAAACGGATTTAACACCTGCGGACATATTACGCACCTTTCCCAGCACCTTATACAATTTGCTTACCATCTCTCTAGATGTTTCTGCCGCATCATCAATACCTGATTCCTCATAGGCTCTCAACTCATCGCTAACATCGTCTAGTAGAAACTTTACGCTAAGTTCGATAGTTTTTATCTCTGATTCATTCAGGATTTCCATAGGGTTAATTCGGTTCATCGTCTCCAATATTATTGAGTGTTCCACACACGCATATGTGCATTTGATTCACTCCGATTACAATAGGTATAGGTTTGTCACAACCTAAGCATAGAAATTTGCTTTCCATAAAGCTAAGTTAAGTTAATTTATCAGTAACCGCAAGTCTTTCCTTGCTGTCAGTCTTTGATATTCTTTGGCGTATGAAGTACCTCAATAAGAATTGAGGAATCAGAGCACACCTTTACCGAATTTAATTTAATTGAATTGGCAGAATACCCTTCTATCCCGAAGACATCCGAGAACTATACTTGCTCTGATTTTATGCTATAGGCTGTACGCTAGGTACAAACCTCTGTCGAACTCGATTAGTTCGTTTATATATACTGAGCTAAACGAAGATTCTCTCGGTATGAGTGCTACAACGTCATTACAAGGCGCCTCAGGATATTTTTTGCCGTTTCTGTCGTGTGTAGCCATTCCAAATAATTTAGCTCTTCTGATCGCACCTTTTTTACTATGTGCGTATACGTGATTACCACCACCTTGATTCCAAGTGAACGTGTAGCAGAGGTCACCATTATGGTTTCTATGTTTTTTAGGCATAACAAATGTCTTTAATTTATCAGTAACCGATGACCCTATTCAGGGTACACCATAATTGTTCCGCTATCGTACCATTCAAAGCACCATCCGTTTTTCTCAGCAAAGTTGTTCAGCGTGGTAAGTACACCCATCGTGTAGCTGTCCTCCATCACTGGGTCGCTGTAGTATTCGAAGTATGGGAGTCCGTTGTCATCACAACTTCCGTTCTCCGCACTAATCCATATACCACCCTCAGAACCATCAAAATCCTCAGTTGTACCTGTGATAGCTGTGTAATCACTAAGCATTTCCAACATTTTCTCTCTAGTTTTCATTCGCTTACTTTGTTTATGATGTTATTAACAATCACTAGACATCGTCTAGCATAAAGTATCCACTTTGGCTCATATACTCACTCGTTGATGCACCCTTGAAGAACACCTCTGAGAATCCGTTAGGAGTCTTGTCTACAAAGACTCCGATACGACCTGTAGATAGGCATAGTATCTCAGGCATCTCCCTAGATTTAGTTGCTCTCTGTGTGCTATCGTATGTCTCACGTTTAGCGTACTTGTTGAACAGATAATCACCATCTTCACCTAGCGTATTTTTAGCTGTTGTAATAGCTCTGCGTTGCTTAGCTCCGTTTCTGTAGGCGTTAATATCTTCTGATCGCTCGTAATACCAATCGTGGCTTACTAGCAATTGTACAAAGTCTTGTTTTGTCATAAAGCATTTATTTAATTAGTTATCTTGTGATAACGATTCAGTTATTATTCCTTTATGCTTCTTTGCGTACTTGACTAACTCAGGTAGCATAAGCATATATAGTTCCTCGTCACAAAATGTAGCTATGAGTTCTGTGTGAATCTGTGTCTCAAAGTACACAGCTACCTGTAGGTTTTCTTTGTATTCAATCAATTGTCTTGCATTCATAGCTGTTTATTTAAATTATTTATCATTAACCAAGGGGTCATTTGCCCCCTCTTGATAGCAGTTCATACTGCGCCTGAAACTGCAACATTCTCAGTTCCTCATACAACGTGTCTAGCTGTATGCTAGTCATCTCACGCAGGTCAGCGCTAGATACATTCACGATCACTTTTTTCTCTAGTACCATAAGCATTTAAATTAGTTATCAGTGACCAAGCACCGAAGTGCCGTAGTCAATACACTCTCTGTATCGCGTGGTTTCGCCCCATCTCAGGGGTCAGGCATATAGCCTAGTAGCATAGATTGTGCTACCTCTTCAGACTGATTTAATTTCCAATAAGCAAATAACGTTGTAAGACCTAACTTACCGAGACAGCCTTACGGGGCTTCTTTCTCATTTGAATTACGAATTTAAGTAATCATATTTAGACTACCAAACTTATTCACAACTTTATTAACATTCAGTATTAAGTACTGAGTATAAATACCTAGTTGATAGTTCCCGTTCCTAGTACGACCTAGGCGCACCCTAAAGGCGCCAACGGGAGTGGTTCTTATTTTATGTAGATAGCTGTATCTGTTATGGTGAAGTGGTCAGATGTCCAAACATCTATAGAGTTATTACTCTCTATGATGATGTATCCTATCTCAGATTGAGATGCACAAGAACAGCATAGCAGTCCTAGAATTAGTGTAAGTAGTTTCATATCTGTTTGTTTAAGCGTTTAACATCTCTTTGTACTCTTTGTACTCTTCTTCAAATTCTCTCAAATAAGTTTTTGGGTCAGCTATAACTTTAGCTATTTCCTCAATCCAATCTCTGTGAGACATCTGTAATTCTATACCATTGTTTAGATCTAACTCGTAGTAGTGAGCGAGTTTTTCTTGTATGGTAGGTTCTCTGTTAACCTCTACTATGTAGTCAACGACAGCAAAATAGACTTCGGTTAGTTGGTCATACATAGATGTGTTAATCAGTTGCCTAGGCACACCTTGATGGTGAATTTCAATAGCTTTCACCACTGGCATTAACCAATCCCAAGAAACGTGATATTTTAAATCTTCCTTAAGGTTTCCCTCTGCTGATGCGATTTTGTTTACCTGATTAGCTCTAATGTCATCTAGAGTTACCAATTTTACACCCATAAATTCTGCGATCAACACATTTCCATCTCCTAGCTTATTCATAATCTATTTATTTAAGTTTTTATTGTTCACTTTCCAATC